>SMTZ1_10000466_pt1 | contig 37579 bp, 31 predicted proteins | sample DeeMarSWOR136_30_FD_25667 | JGI IMG/M metagenome (IMG submission 25667)
CTTTTAACGCTAGAATTGTCATTAAGCCAATTGTCCCTGCACCGTAAACAGCGACACTCTCGCCTAACCTGATACCAGATTCTTGAACTGAATAGATCCCAACTGCTAATGGCTCAACTAGGGCACCTTCTTCATATGATACTGAATCAGGCAGAATATGAATTCGTTCTTGATTAGTATTAATAAATTCCACCATCGCGCCATCAACAAGGGTTCCTAATGCTTTGGGGGATGATTTACACTTATTTTCTTGACTACGATTACACCAATAACAATCATAACAGGGAAGATTTGGATTTAGAGTGACTCTATCCCCAATTTTCAACTTTTTAACATCTTCACCTACTTCTACGATATCTCCAGAAATTTCATGTCCAATTATTGTTCCGGGGGAATACATCCCTGCTTTTTTAAAAGATTCAATATCTGAACCGCAAATACCGCAATATTTAACTTTTACTAACACCTCATCCGGGTTAATATTAGGTCTTGGCAAATCATCCTTTACAACAATTTTTCCAACACCTTCATAAGATACGCCTTTCATTAACAAAACTCCTTTTTTTTAATTAGTTGAATTTCTGATTTTATTATATAAAAAGATTGGTAATATACATTACACATCCACAAAAAGTTGTTCAACAAACGACTTTCTTATTTCTTCCATTCTTTAACTTTTCATATGAGATCAACCGAAGTAGTAAAAAATCTGATTTAAAAGAGACATTTTCAGTTTATCATAATGCTTAAATAGTGAAATTGATTATTTTCTACATATCTGTTAAAAAAACTTGCTTTTTATAAAAATTTATAAAATAGAGGTGTGAAATTATGGAAAATAGAAGTTCACTTTTTGGAATTATTGCATTAATTATTGGAGCAACTGGATTAGGACTTGGCGCTTTTTCTGTTATTAGTTTTCAAGCATTTGAGGGTGAACAAGGTCCGCCAGGAGAAGATGGCCAAGATGGAGTAAATGGGATTGATGGTACAGACGGAGTTGATGGCACAGATGGAGTTGACGGCACAGATGGTATAAATGGTACAGATGGGCAAGAAGCCCCGGGATTTTTTTGTAATTCTAGTGTTGAAGTACAGAATGCCATCTATACCATTGGTTCTGGCTCTGGTACAATCATAATTACTGAGGATATAACCCTTAGCACCACGATAGACATTGATCAAGGAGGAGATTACATTATTCAAGGAGACGGTAGCATTACAATAGATTGTGAAGACTTTTATAGAACAGCATTTAATATAACCAACGCGGAAACCTGCACTATTCGAGATTTAAAAATAGATGCAACTGATATTGGAGCATCAACTGATATCCTGTTTATAGATGAGATCAACAATAATCCTGTTTACCTTCAAAATATTCAAATCGATGGTGTAGGAAAGGGGGATGGAATCAGAGTTAAATCTGATAATGTCTGGATAAAAAATTGCTACTTGACAAGTTTAAGCTCAGGGATTTATTCGGGAGAAAATAGTAATTGCCATATTCTTGATAACTCAATAATCGGAATGAAGAATCTTGGTATTAGTTTGTATTATTCGAATTGCAATACAGTTAGGGGAAATAAAGTAAAAAACATTCAGAAGGATGTTTTAGCTGAGGCATATGGGATTTATGCACATTCTTCCAATTACAATACGCTTAGTGACAATACGATTATTAACGTTACTTCTGATGCTTATAATGCAAATGGGATCCTATTGAGATTAAGTGAAAATAACACGTTGAGTGCTAATGTAGTTAGTAATGTCTATGGTAATATGTCTGCATACGGGTTTAATTTGGATCAATGTAAATCAAATACGCTTTGTAGTAATAGAGTTAGTAACATTTGTTCTAATTATACTAGTACATACGGGATTTATTTGTATGAATGCGATTACAATACGCTGAATGGTAATGGAGTTACTGATGTTAATTCTGAGAGTAATTATGCATACGGGATATATTTAGGATATGCCCAGCACAACTCTCTTGGTGATAATGCAGTTGAAGATATATATGCTTATTATGATGCTTTTGGTATTGAAATCTATATCACTACTTATACTACCCTGAGTGGTAATGACATCAGTAGCATCAGTAGCATTTATGCTAATTGGGATGCATACGGGATTTATATATTTGGGTCAGATTTCAGTACACTCAGTTGTAATGTGATTGATAAAGTTAATGTAAGTTATATATTACAAAATGGGTACGGAATTTGTATAAGTGCAAGCGATCATTGCACATGCAGTGGTAATGTAATTAATAATATTTATGCAGATTGGAATGCATACGGAATTCAATTATCTTCGAGTTCTTACAATACAGTTAGTGGCAATACGGTTATTGAGATTTATAGTGAACAATCTCATTCATACGGGATGTATCTGGGAACTTCCGATTACAATACCCTTCTTGGTAATACAATCACTCACGTTCAACCTTATGGAAATGGGTATGGTATTCATATGGTATCATCCGCTGATTATAATACCATTATAGGAAATATTGCTCAGGATATCAAGACTGACAGTATTTACGACGAAGATGGTGGCGCAACGAACGTACTTGCTAATAATATACCGCCTTAATCATAAAATATTTCTTTTTTTTTTTGTTTAAATCTTCTTTCATTTATAATACTCCCATTGATAATAATAATTTTCATCTTATTTTATTTATAAGATTTCATAGATTTGAAATAATGTTTATAGGTTCTAAACAATAGAAGATTATAGTAAAAATACTAAGGAAAAAGACTCCTATTTTTTCGATATTCATGATTTATCTTATAACAATCAACACAATACCACTGCTTTAAAACAGGATTGAAAGTCATATCTTTATTGGATTTTCTGCACATCGGACAAAGACAAATAGATGTCTCTATAATTCTTTTAAAATTTTCTTTTTCTTTTAAAAGTTCTTTCGCTACTCCATCCCTCCCGGAACTAAGGCTATAAGCTTGGAAATGATTGCAAAATTGGAATTATTCTTAAAATATAATTAAAAAAATAGTTTTTTTACCTTTTTATTTACTGTTTTTTTATTGTTTAGAACCCATAGACGTTTTTGAAGCAACAATATTCATTCTTAGATTAGCTTAAAAAATAGTTTTTAAAAAAAAGAATGAAAATTAGTTAAATACTCCTTCCCGATTTCTCTTATAGAGGCTGCGAATCTATGTCACCAATACCAATTATTCATTTTTTTTTTACTTAAAATTAGATTTGAGTAAGGAGATTGCTTAGATTATAGAATACCCATACTACCCATAAGCTTAGTCGTATCAGGAGTATCAAATTCTACTTTAACATCTAAAACTGCAGGTTTTCCAGAGTTCTTTGCACGTTCAAGAGCAGGTTTTAATTCATTAGAATCAGTTATAACTTCACCATAACAGCCAAAACCTTCTGCACATTTAGCATAATTGAACTCAGGCAAATCGACATCAATATATCGTTTTCCCATAAATAATTTTTGACCAGATTTTATCATACCCCATGCATTATTATTAGCGATTACATAGACAAGATTTTTTAATCCCAGTCTAACAGCAGTTTCTAAATCTTGAATGTTAATCATAAAACTACCATCACCTGTTATTGCTACGACTTGTTTATCTGGTTTTGCCAATTTTGCACCAATTCCATAAGGTATAGCAGTACCAAGTTGTCCCATACCTATTGCTTGAAGGGTTGAAAGTGGAGCTCTATCCTTGTAAAAGTCTATTTGCTCAACTGTTCCAGCGGCTATATCACCACCATCAACAATAAGGATTGAATCTTCATCAATTCCTTCTAAGATTTCCTTGATCATTCTTTTAGGCAACATTGGAGTTTTATCTCTCATTGCTTTTTTATTCATTTTCTCTATTGTTTTTTGTCGCATGTCTGCTAAATCTTCTAACCATTGTCTTTTATCTACACTATCGGTTTTTTTAGCCTCTTTAAGAATCTGTGATAAGAATTGTTTACAATCACCTACAATGCCAAGAGTGATTGGTTTAGCACGTCCGATGATGGAAGGATCGATATCGACTTGAATTAATGTTTGGGAATTTTTCCAGAATGGTTCTTCTCCATGTGCTAAGGTATAAGAAAACTTACATCCCAATGCTAAAATAACATCGGCTTCAGGAGCTGCTTTTAAGCCAGGTCCTGCAACTGCTGCTCCTAATAAACATTTTGATTTGTTAGAAATTGTACCAATACCCATAACTGTCGTAATAACAGGGATTTGTAAGTATTCAGCAAATTCCCTTAATTCATTCCATGCTTCTGATCGAGATATACCACCTCCTGATAAAATCAAAGGATTCTTTGCATTTAATATTAAATCAAAAGCTTTTTTAACTAGTTCATCATTAATTGCTGGTTTTTCACTTGTACGATATCTCTCAGGATCGAAAATTTGAATTTGATCCTCAGTTAATTCATCTAAAAACGCATCTTCAAATATTTCTAATAATACTGGGCGAGGACGTCCCACAGTTGCTTCTCTAAATATTTTCTGCACAGCATTGGGCATATCAGTAATTTTCTGTATACTTTTTTGATATTTAGTTATAGGTTTATACATTGTCATTTGATCAAGATTGCCCTGGAGAGTAAAAGAATCTTGGATTTTTGTATTTACTTGTGGTACAATTACAACAACAGGAATATTATCTGACCATGCGGCTCCAACTCCTGCCATTAAATTTAACGCACCAGGTCCTACTGTTCCAAAACAAATTCCTGGGGTATTTGTAACTCTCGCATACGCATCAGCGGCATGGGAGGCAGCAGCTTCATGTCTGAATAAAACTGTTGTTATCCCTTGTTCTTTACCCCAACGATATACTGCATCGTACATGTTGAGGAATTGTCCACCAGGGATTCCAAACATATATTTAACATTCTCTTTAAGGAGACATTTGATTAATACATCGCCACCATTAACTTTTTTCTTTTCTTCTGCCATATTTTTCACTAATACTAAAACTAATTATTGATTGATTTATCCATTATTTTATTCGTTTAAAAAATTAATTTAACTTTATGGTTTGAGGATAGGTATATTTTACAATTCAAATTCTTTTAAAGATATGAAAAATGGTTTCATTGAGGTTGGTATTTGCTTGATTTTATTATGTTTTAAATTTAATACTTCAAGCGAGCTAATACACCCAATTATTTGGGGGATCTGTTTTAGATTATTGAAACTCAAATCTAATTCTTTAAGTAAAATTAAATTTCCTATAGAATTGGGAATATTTTGCAAATTATTATGAGCTAAAGTTAAAGATTTAAGAGAGGTTAAAGTTCCTATTGATTCTGGTATTTGAGAATTATTCTTATATGAATGATACTTCCCAATAATTTCGAAATACAGATCTAAATAGTTAAGTTTAGAAAAAGAAGGTATAAATTCTTGATTATCTATTATAAATTTCCAATTAAAAAAATTAAAATTCAAACTTTCTACATGTTTATCATTAATTACGAGCCAAGGTTCTCTATTCTTGGTATTCCTTAATTCTTGAAAGATTCTATAATTATTTGCCTCGATTTCGTAGTTTTTTTTATCTTTAGCAAAATAAGCCTCTAAATCTAAGAAAAATCTTGCTTCTTGAGGAACAACTCCTAACTTGGATGAAAAATTTTGATTCCAAGTGTCTAATTCGATTATAAATGACTCAAATTCGATTAAATCAATGTGTTCAAGAAGGTTAAAAATTGTTTGCATAACAATAGGTGAGTTATCATGCCTAATAACCCATATTAAAGCCTCTATTCCATTTTCTAAATAATTAAGAATAATATTTCTTATTGTTAGTGCTCTGATCGTCGCATTTTCATCCGAAATTAAATAATTTTCAAGAATATTAAATATATTTGGATTTATATAACCTATTTTTTCCAATATTTCAATAGATTCCTTTCGGATGGTAGAATCATCAATATCTTCTATTAGTGAAACTAGAGATTCAGCTGCTTTTTCTTTATTTAAATTTCCTTTCAGATAATCTTGGTAAATAATTTCTGGTGATAAATGTTCTCGCATTATTATGATATGTAAAATTAAATTTAACAGAATCTATTATTTATTTAAGTCTTAAATTCTATAATTTTTTTACTTTTTTTCTCATTTTATGTTGAGGTACATTTATAACTTCGTTAATTATAATAGGCAATTAATTTATAATATGTTCTCAATTTATATTATTGAATCATTTTCAAAATTTTAAAATAATTTATGGAGAGGATTAGTATTAGAACGTATGAACAATATGTAGAAGATTTAAAAAAGATGAAGCCAAATATTTTTATCGGCGAAGAGAAGGTTGATCGTTCTGATCCACGATTAGAAGGAGGTATGCGCATAATTAAAGAAACATTTGATTGTGCATATTCTGACGATTTTAAAGATCTATGCTTAGTAAAATCACATTTAACTGGAAAAACAATAAACCGTTTTTGCCATATTCATCAAAGCGAAGAGGATCTTTTAAACAAGCAAAAAATGACTCGCTTATTATGTCATCGTGTAGGAGGATGTATCCAACGATGCATGGGTATCGATTCATTAAATGCACTTTCTATTATTACTTATGAGATGGATCAGGCATTAGGTACAGATCATTATGAGAGATTTAAGAAATATATGGAATTCTTTCAGGAAGGGGATTTGGTTGCCAGTTGTGCTCAAACAGATGCAAAGGGAGATCGTCTTAAAAGACCTCATCAACAAGACGACCCAGATCAATATCTTAGAGTAATTGAGACACGAGAAGATGGTATTGTTGTTCGAGGGTGCAAAATTAATATTACTAATACTCCTTACGCCGATGAGTTTATTGTAGTTCCGTGTCGATATATGGGACCAGAAGATAAAGATTATGCTGTTGCTTTTGCCTTACCTGCAGATTGGGAAGGTGTTAAACTACTTACAAGACCAGCTTATTTCAGAAAGGGGGAGCATCTTGATGCTCCTGGAATGCATGTCGGAGATGCTGAAACTTTCATTATTTTTGATGATGTTTTTGTGCCAAATGAAAGAGTATTTTTAAATGGCAATGGTGATCCACGCCAAACACCCTATGCAGGTTTTTTAGCATTAATGTTCGCTCACTACCATCGTCATACTTATACGGGTTGTAAACCAGCAATGTCAGAGGTTTTAGCTTCTGCTGCGGCATTAGTAGCAGAATATAATGGGATAGAAAAAGCCTCTCACGTTCAAGACAAAATATCACACATAATAGGGATCGCTGAGCTGGTTTATGCTGCTGGAGAATCTAGTGCAAAGCATTCTGAGAAATCTCCATCAGGAACTCAAATACCTGATGAGATTTTAACTAATGCAGGAAGACGATTAGCAGGTGAAAATATCTATGAAGAATATAAAATTCTTGCAGATTTATCGGGAGGAATTATAGCTACTCTACCATTTGAAGGGTCATTTTTTTCTGAGGAAGTAGGTGAACTTGCTATGAAATATTTAAAACGAAATCCTCGAGTAAACCCGGAATATATGTATCGTTGTTTTAAGGGAATAGAAAATCTAGTTGTCTCTGATCTTGGAGGACTAATGCAGGTTGCTGGTGTGCATGGTGGTGGTAGCCCACAAATGGAAACAATAACCATGATGATGCGATATGATACAGAACGGCTTAAAGATATTTCAAAATACCTTTTCGGGATAAAATCTAAACTACGGAAATACGAACGACCCACGGTGACCCCTCGTAAGATGCTAGAAAAATTTAGAATAGCAATGCAAAGAAAGAAAAATAAGGAATAATAATCATTTTTTTATAATTTTATTTTTTAGATCCTATTTTAAAGCCATTATTGGATATTACATTATACATAATACAAATGCTTGGGTTTCAGAAAGGGAATCAATTGTAATATCATCTTCTTGAGCAAAAAATTGCTCTATTGGAATACCTTTTTCAAAAATTTCATTGAATTTAGAATAAAATATTTGATAAATATTTTTGTTTCGAGAGATATATACTCCTATTAAAATATTAGTTGGATCAAAACTAGGTTGAACCAAATCACTATCAGTAAGACTGAAATTGCTAAAATTTTCGTCTGTGACTCGTAGTGTTATTGTTTTAAATCTCATATTATAAGATTCGAGGTGTTTTGTAAAAAGTTCGAATTCTTCACTTAGTAACAATTCTTTTATTACTTCAGAGTTAAAAATTACCTTTACGTCCAAATTTTGGATATTTTCTTTAATTCTATTCATGCCTTCACTCAATAACTCTTTATCTTCATCCGAGATTTCATTAAAACGATCTTCATGAATTAGTCCAACTAATGGATTATCATATCTAATTCCTATCGCAATCATACAATTTTTTTGGGCTAGAAAAGTGTGATATGATTCATCAAAATTTCGCACATCATAATTAATAAATTCTATTAAAGAAGTCTCACTGACAGGTTCTTCTAAATTATATTTTTTTATAAATTCGTTTAAAGATGTTTCACATAATTCTTTCTTCTCTTGAAACTGATTTTGAAGTTCCTCAATTCTTTGTTGTACCACATTTTGCCATAAATCTAGAATGGGTGTCGCTAAATGAATTTTCATAGGGCGATCAAAAATTTGAACGAGTCCTAAATCACTTAATACAGAACAAATTTTATAGCCTCTTTTTAAAGAGAGACTAAATTGATCACACACATCTTTTAAATTATCAATTCTCTTATTCATTAAAAGAAAATGGTAAATGCGCTCTATTCCTTTCTCTATGATCCCTATTGAATCAAAAAGTTGGTTGAGTTGTAAATATTCAAGTTCTTCCATCTCATCACCTATTACCTGTCCCTTCTAATGTCAATTCGGTAAGAACCTTAAAAGCCTCATCCACATTGACATTCTCTTTTGCCGAAATTTCAACGAAACTAGCCATTTTATTTTTCTCAGCAATTTGAATACCATATTCTCGTGGAACTTGACGTGATGTTCTGGCAAGATCGATTTTAGCACCCACGAGCATGATCGGAATAGGTCCGCCTTTTTGCTTAACGATATTCAACCATTCGTTAATATTATCAAGAGTAGAAGGTCTAGTAATATCATAAAGCAGAAATGCAGCATTTGCACCTAAACAGTATGTGGGTAGAAGAAATCTAAACCTTTCTTCACCCCCTACATCCCATATCTGTAGCTTAATTTTTTTATCTTGTATTTCAACAGTTTTTACATGAAAATCTACACCTATAGTTAATCTCTCACTAGGGTTGAATATATTGTAACAATAACGTTTTGTAAACGAGGTTTTCCCGACAGAAGCATCTCCAAGGAGGAGGATTTTGAAAGTGAAATCATAGTGGCTCATGTTCATTTAATCCTCTTTAATTTTGATTTATTAGAAATGAGAACTTTTCTAAGTGTATGATTGAAATGAGACATTTTTTTTAATCATAGTAATGATTAGATATATATATCTATTCTCAATCTAATAAATTTTTATATTTTTATACCTTTTTGGTGTTATTATTACCATGATTTAAAATTTTATAAATATACGCTGAAATCGTTTTGTGTAGTTAACAAGAACAGACATCTCTTATTATTTTTTTAAGAATAAAAGGGTGTTTTAAAAATGATTAAATCTATGATAGTAAATATTACATTTTATTAGGATAAGAAAATACCAAATTGCTATCAATTATGATGACTTTATGATATTATCATTCAGAACATGGCAGATTATATTTATTTAGGATTAATAGAAAAACTTAAACGTGTAAATATTTTAGAAAATATCAAATATTAAATCTTGAATGTTATGAGTTTTTTTGGTAAGACAATTTCCACCTATAAATTTGATGGTTTTGCATGGAAAAGAGACTTGATGCCATTCCTTCAAAAGTTTGTTGTGAAATTTATTGAAAATTTAATTTAGATGAAATAAGTTAATTAATAAAAAAGAATAACCTTTACATCGTTTTAAAGATCTCTTTTATCTTTTTCTTTATAACCTGGTTTGATTCTCTTTCAATAAGAGACTTTAGTTCTTTATAAACTAAAGGATTTTTTATCATATCATGTTTCTCAAGGAATTTAACCACTGCCCAACGAACAGAATCATCTGGATCATTGGTTAAAGGTAAAATATATTTAAGATATTTCACATCTCCCGCTTGATCCAATTTAAAAATAGTTTTAGCTCTTATAACAAAATCGGGATGATATAGTTGCGGTACAAGAATATCTTCAATAGTATCATTTTTAATAAATTCTAGAAGAAAATTAAAAAGATCTACTTTTGAATAATGAATTTGATCAGTTTCATTAATATAAAGATCTAATTCAAATTCTACCTTCTTTCTTAGTTTTAACAAGCTCTCTAAAGCTATAAAAAAGCTGTCTGATAAATATGGGTTATCTAATTCTAATTTATATATTAGTTCTCTAATAATTTTGTCGTCTACTTTTGAAATTTCTATTAAATCCCATTTTAAATTTTCTTCTTCTTCCCAGATTTTATTATTCCTTAAATAGCTCACTTAATCATCTTTAAAAATTGATTTTTTGTAATTAAAGAAAAATAGATTTTGTTTTTTAATTGATTTATTATTAAAACAAAAATAAATTATAGCATTAATGGAAATTATTTTACTTTTTAATAATAAGCCAATAAAAAATTAAATGGTTAATATAACAATATATTACGGAATTTTTTTATACGCTTGAAATTTAAAGGTTAACCTATTTGCAAATAATTAAGAAAATTTCGAATTCCTTGATTCTGTTATATATTTGTCGCTAGAGTATAACATTAAATATAGGATTCTATATGGTGTTAACATTATTGTATAAATATTCTTTAATTTTACAGAAGATTAACTATGTAAATTATAAAATAACTATTGTAAACTTTTTCTGGACTCTAAATTATTGAGTTACTAAGGTTTTTTTATTTTATGTTTAATATTTCATTCACATTATTGTATAGAGTATCTTGTTAGATTTCTTCTGAAATTCTAGCTAGAGTTAAAATTTTATCGATTTCAATTAGTAATGCCCACCTAGTTACAGATTTGATGCTAAATAGAATTCTATCATGTCATACGGACGTAAGATCTTAAAAGAATTTTTATTTATGAAAAAATTATTCCATTTATGTTTTTTCCCATACATCAAGAGGTTAGATTTAATTGAATGATTTATTTTCGGAAATTGATGATATTTTCCATTCTAATTCTCTGGCTATTTATGGTGTGAGTAGGAAAGGTGGTTTAGGAAATATTTTATTACAAGGATTTATTGATCAAAAATTTCCTAAAATATTTATCATCAATCCTAAAATAACTGAATCTAATGTTAAAATTTTGGGAATTCCTGTTTTTTCAGATTTAAAATCCATTGGAGAGCCTGTAGATCTGGTTATTTGTTCTGTTCATCCTAAATACGTCAAAGATATCATTATTGAATGTGGTGAAAATGGAGTAAAAGCAGTAATAATTTTTTCAGCCGGATTTGGTGAAAAGGGTGAAGAAGGTAAAAAAGCTGAAGAAGAATTAATAGAAATTGCTCGAAAATATCGAATGAGATTAGTTGGTCCCAATTGTATGGGATTTTATTGTCCTGAGACAGGATTATCGTTCTTTCCAGCCCTATCAACAGAATCAGGTCCACTAGGGTTCATTAGCCAAAGTGGTTCAATCGCTAACATTTTGGCTTTTTGTTCAATGTTGAAAGGAATTAACTTTTCAAAATCCATAAGTTATGGCAATGGTATTGATTTGGGCTTTAATGATTTCTTAGAATACTTGAGTGATGACCCTAAGACTAATTTAATAGGATGTTATATAGAAGGTGTTAAAGATGGAAGAAGATTTATTGAATTGGTAAAAAAAATTAAAAAACCTATAATCATTTGGAAAGTTGGAGTTACGCCTGCAGGAGAAAAAGCAGCTCATTCCCATACAGGATCTCTATGTGGAAATGATAAACTATGGAATAATATTTTTAATCAATATGGGGTTATTAGAGTCTATAATTTAGAAGAAATGATTAGTATGATTCAAGCATTCATCAATCCTATGCCTGTTAGAGCTTGTCGAATTGCTATCATTTCAGGACCTGGAGGACCCGCTGTATCATCAGCAGATGCATGTGAAATGAATAATTTAAAGTTAGCAGATTTGACCAAAGAATCAAAAATGAAACTCAAAGAGTATATTCCTGAATTCGGCTCAAGTATGTCAAACCCTATAGATATAAGTCTTCAAGCAACATTTGATCCAATATTGGAAAAAAAGACCTATGAAATCGTGGGAAAAGACCCTAATGTTGATATGATGCTTATTTATTTAACTATGTTAACTCCCAGATATAAGGATTTGATAAATTTACAAGAAGAGATATCCAAACCAATTGCTCTCGTATCTGCTATAGATGTGAATGTTTCGTCAGATTCTTTTAGCAATACTGTTAAACGATCATTCATACAACTAAGAGCCAAAAAAGTTCCCGGAATAATAAAGAATTTGAATCAGAGCGGGATTTCAGTACATCCTAATGAATATCTAGCTGCTAAGGCGTTATATAATATTTACCAGTTTTATAACAAATGTGGCAAATCAACTTTATTAAAACAATAGAAAAGTCTGTAATATTACTAAAACAAAAATAAGATTTAAAGAGATTGAATTTTTTTTAAAATAATTTCTCTATTGTTTTCCCAATATCTATCAACAGCTTTCTTCACAGCTTTTTTTGCTATTTTTCTTACAACTGTTCGTTTAATTAAAGCACCCAAAATATTCATTACTTTTTCCACCATCAGAGTTTTAATTATTCCCTCAATTGATTCTCCTTTAGAGGCTCTTTCAAGAAATTTATCAAATACTTTCTCAACATTCTTCTGGATTTTTTCTCTCAAATCTGAAGAGATTTCTTCTTCCATAGTTTTTCACTTAAATGATTTAATATAAATGATATTAATCAAATTATTTAAAATTATACGACTAAAAAATTAATAAAAAAGAAGAGAAGTATTTATTTGTGTTTAATGAATGTCCCGTTCTGATATTCTTGAAAAGCAACTCTTAATTCTTCATCTGTGTTCATAACGATGGGTCCCCGCCATGCAACCGATTCTTTCAATGGTTTACCTGAAATGAGTAAAAAACGAATTGGTTCATTTTTTGTACTAATTTTTACTGAATCTCCATCTCGATATATTATTAATGTTTCTTTCTCTAAAAATTGATCTTTATTTTCATCAAAATTTCCCTCTCCAGCGATTGTGTAAGCAATAACATTATAACCTTCTTTTATTGGATGAATAAATTCCGAATTTGAACTTATGGTAACGTCAAGATACTCGGGATCAGTAATGATATCATGTACAGGACCCTTAGTTCCGTTTATTTCACCACAAATTACTTTTATCTTTACAGTATCATTATTCAATGAGAGCTCTGGAATTTCAGATTCTTTAACATCTCGATATCTTGGATCCATCATTTTATGAGAAGATGGTAGGTTTGCCCAAAGTTGGAATCCCCATAGAAGAGTGTCTTTTTTATTTTGTTTTGGCATTTCTTGATGTATAATACCCGATCCTGCTGTCATCCACTGCACAGAATTAGGCAGAATCACACCTTGATTACCTAAACTGTCACCATGCTCAATTTTACCATGCAACATGTATGTAATCGTCTCAATCCCACGATGTGGATGCCATGGAAAACCTCTAACATAATCCTGAGGATTATCTGAATGAAAATCGTCAAGAAGTAAAAATGGGTCTAATGATTCATCAACATATCCGAAGGCACGTTTTAATCTAACACCTGCACCTTCAAAGGTTGGTCTACTTTTTAAGGTCACTTTAATTTTTCTAATTTTGTCCATAATTGTCTCAACCTTAAAAACACAGATATTTCTTTGCCTTATAAAAATTAAATTCTTTCTTCATACACTAAATATTTCATAAATCATATCCACTTAATAACAGTATTTAATTTAAGAAATGAATTAATCATTTCTATGTTAAATCATAGATTAATAAATCCCCCCAGAAAACCTAAAAAGTTCGTAGAAGCGGCTATTGAATTCTTAAAGAGACATGCGAGAAATAAAAAGGTCTTTTGTGCTCTTTCCGGAGGAATTGACAGTGCTACAACATATCTTTTATTAAAAGAAGCTAAAATCAATACAATACCAGTATTTATAGATCATGGTCTCATGCGAATTATCAGAAGTGTGGAGGAGAGAGAATATATAAAAAGATTTTTTCCTGATGTCATTGTATTGGATATTCGAGATACGTTTCTGCCAAAAATTTTCGGTGAGGGCGATGCTGAGGGTAAAAGGAAACTTTTCAAGGCTGCCTATTCAGATACCATAAGTAAAGTGATAGAAAAAGAAAATTGTAATCTTCTCGCTGATGGGACAATTTTGCCAGATATCGAAGAGAGTTTTGGTGTTAAGATAACAGATTTGAAAGAGACAATGTCTTTGGAAGAAGAAAACGAATTAATGCATAAAAATATTGAAGGTTTTGTGAAAAGTCAGCATAATGTAGAAATAGAATATGAGGTGGAAGCGACTATCCAACCTGTTGCTAGTTTAACAAAACATGAAGTTCGAAAGGTTCTTGAATATCTCGGTCAGCCTCAAGAGTTGATTTATAGAAAAGCTTTTCCGGGACCTGCTCTTGCAGCAAGAATAATAGGCGCAGTTACACAGGAAAACCTGGATTTTGAGAAAAAAATGCATGATTTAGTGGAATCAACAGTAGAAGATTATTATAACGAAAAATTCGGTAAATATATGATCATTAATGATGAGGGAGAACAGGAACCTTTTCAAGTGTTTGCTGCTATAAGTAATGACATCCTTAACACAAGAGTGACAGGATTATTAGAAGGAAAAAGAACGTATGAACTTCCTTTATGTGAGAAAGGAGGATGGGATTACGATGAACTAACAAAAAGAGCCTCTCAGATAAAGGGATATGCAAGATTACTTTATGAATTAACAACAAATCAAGGAGGTAAATATGATGTCATTATCAGATCAATTAATAGTAAGGATGCACGAACAGCAACAGTAACTAACTTACCAATAGAATTATTAAAAGAATTATCGCAAAAATTGCTTAAAATTCCAGATACTAAAAATGTATATTTCGATGTAACTCCTAAACCTCCTGCAACCATTGAATATGTTTAATCTATAGAAATATATTTTAATAATGAAAATACTCCAAAGAACCTTTTAATAAAACTTGGGTTAACTTCACTTAATTTGGCATAATTTATTCCAATAGTATCTAACATCTTTAGAAACTGCTTCAATCTATTAAGAAAAGATTTATAATTCTTTTTATTTTTTGATGTCCATCCAACTTCCGAGAACGCAATAAGACGTGGAAATGTTTGCCACCCTAAACGTTTAGTATTAGGAGTATATTCACCCCACATCAATGCTTCTAAACCTAGAACATGTTTATGATATTGTTGTTCCAATTCTTTTGGAATAGGTTCAAATTCATAAGCCAATTTCAAAGGAGTAAAAGAATAAGAATGATCTAAGTAAGTATATTTAAAATTCGACATAATTACCTCTCCCCCTTTCTTTAAGTGGTTAATTACTTTTTTCTTTTTAAGAATCCAATATTGGATTATAATGTCTCTTTCTAAATTCTCATGTAAAATATCATTCCATGCTATAACTCTTTGCCCTTTTGATTTCAGATAATTAATAACCCTACTAATAAAATAAGCCTTCAGTCCTTTTTCATTTTTCAAACCTTCGTTTTTTATTCGCAGTTGACAATCTGGACATTCCTTCCACCTTGATTTTGGAACCTCATCACCCCCAATATGGATAATATTAGAAGGAAATAATGAGATTATCTCATCTAAAACTTCTTGTATGATTTTGAAAGTTATTTCTTTACCAACACATAAGATATCTCTATGAATCCCCCAATGCGTTGAAACTTTAAGAGGATGGCCTCGACATCCTAAATTTGGATAAGAAGCTAAAATAGCTCTAGAATGTCCGGGTATATCTACTTCAGGAATTACAGTGATAAAACGAGCGCTCGCATAGATAATAATTTCTTTAATATCCTCTTGTGAATAAAAACCTGAGTGAGGAATTCCATTCATCTTTTTGCGAAAGCCACTTACAACCTGGGATTCTTCCCGTTTTGAACCGATTTTGGTAAAATTAGGATATTCTTTTATCTCAATCCTAAATCCCTGATCATCAGATAAATGCCAATGAAAAACATTCATTTTAAGCATCGCCATGAGATCAAGGAGAGTTTTAACCACTTGCTTTCCATGGAAGTGTCTAGCTTCATCTAACATAAATCCACGCCACGAAAAGCGAGGATAATCTTCAATTTTTAAACAATTAATTTTAGAATTTTCATATTCATTATTTTGGAGAGTTTCAGTTTTAATGGGTAATAGTTGACGAATAGTCTGAATACAGTAAAAAATTCCTGCTGGTTTATACGCAGATAGAGTTATATGTTGAGGTGTAATTTCAAGGATGTACCCTTCATTTCCTAATTGTTCATTTAAATCGTTTATTTCTATAGATATTGAGTTATCTGTATGAGGTGCCTGCGATATTTCTTGGATTAATAATTTAAAATTAGTATAAGAGAATATTATACTCTTCAAATACTCACTAAGCTCTTTATTTTTCAGATCTGAATAGATAATCGTGTTTTCATTTAGGTTAAAATGCCCCGAAGCTGTTGTTAGAGATTCTGGTTCTGGAATAATTGTCATGTTTTGAATCAAATTCACACTCGTTCTAATAAATAAAACTTTTAAAAATAAAAAATTAAAATCATTATTAAAATTAATTAGAACGAAATACTATTATAATAAAAATAGATCAGTTAGTAATATGAAATTACATATTAAAAAAGAATGGTTTATAGATGAAGAGGGGCGAACAGTTTTACTAAGAGGGGTTAATTTAGGAGGTAGTTCAAAAGTTCCATTTACTCCTAATGGAGCAACTCATATTAAAACTGATTTCATGGATCATAGAGATGTATCTTTTGTAGGACGTCCATTCCCTTTAGAAGAAGCAGGTGAGCATTTTTCACGTTTAAAGCATTGGGGTTTTAATTGTCTTCGATTTTTGGTTACGTGGGAAGCAGTAGAACATAAAGGGCCTAAAGCCTACGATAAAGAATATTTGGATTATTTTGAAGAGGTATTAAAAATTGCTGAAAGTTATAAAATCTATACATTTATAGATCCTCATCAAGATGTTTGGAGCAGGATGTCAGGAGGAGATGGTGCACCTGGATGGACTTTTGAAAAAGTTGGTTTGGATTTCACTAAATTTGATACTGCTGATGCAGCATTAGTTATGCAATATAGATATGATCCTAGTAATCCAGAAGCTTATCCTTTAATGCATTGGTCTAGTAATAGTATTTATATAAGTAATGCAACAATGTGGACTTTGTTTTTTGGTGGCAGAGATTTTGCACCATCATTCAAAATTGAGGGCTTAAATGCCCAAGATTACTTACAACAACATTATTTTGGTGCAATAAAACAAATAGCTCTAAGGGTGAGAGATAATCCTTATGTAATTGGTTTCGATACTTTAAATGAACCAGAACAAGGCTGGATAGAAAAGAAAGTTGATGGAACAGGTGCTGAAAAATTCACAGAAGATCTTGGATATACATTTACACCTATTGATGCAATGTTAGTTGGATCTGGATACTCCAGAATAGTTGGATTTAATGAAATTAAAAGGCTGGGGATAAAAGAAACGAGAAGAGATGAACTAAATAAAGAGCATATTTCTTGTTGGTTAGAAGGAGTTGACGATATTTGGAGAAAAGAAGGCATATGGGGCTTAGATGAGAAAGGAAACCCTGTTATTTTGAATAATGATCATTTTACATTGAAAGATGGAAGAAAAGTTAATTTTTTCCAAGATTACCTTTCACCTTTTATCTTCGATTATACTACAAAAATTAGAGAAATAATTCCAGAAGCTATTATTTTTTTTGAAACGCACCCAATTAGGATATTAAAGGGTGAAAAATTAGAATTTAATGTACCAGAAAACAATGTTAATGCTACTCATTGGTATGACCCAAGTGTCGGAACAAAAAGAGCTATGGTTAAAGCTAGTTATGATATGGCCGCTGATAAAATAGTTATGGGAAAGAGTAATATCCAGGAGATGTTTAATAGGCAGTTAAATCATATTAAGAAAATTTCAAAATCAATTCATGATGGTATTCCAACCATTATTGGAGAATTCGGCATCCCTTATGATATGAATAAAAAAGAGGCTTATCAAAAATTTAAAACAGAACCAGTTCTAGCTTGGAAAAGCCATATTAAATTACTTAGTATGATTTATAATGCTTTAGATGCCAATTTATTACACGCAACTCAATGGAACTATACAGCAGATAATAATAATAAATGGGGGGATCAATGGAATCTTGAAGATTTATCGATGTTTAGCAGAGATCAACAATTAAATCCAAGCGATATTAATAGTGGAGGAAGAGCGATTGAAGGTTTCTGTAGGCCTCATTTTATTCAATGTAGTGGTATTCCCTTAAAAATGCAATTCAATTATAAGGAAAAATTATTTTATTTTGCGTTCGAAGCTGATTCTTCAATAAGAGTTCCAACGATAATTTATGTACCACAAATTCAATATCCAGATGGATATAAAATCATTCTCTCTGATGGAGAATTTAAAAAGAAAGAAGATGAGCAACTAGTTTTCATAAAAACTAATAAAGACGGCATTCATACAGTTAATATAGCTAAAATCCTCTAAAGCACTTTTTTTAACAAAAATCTATATAAATTTAAATAGAAAGCTTAAATAAATCAAGATATCATAAAAATATATTAAAAAGTTTTTAAAAACCTATTAATTTCAGAATTAAAAGATTTAAGCGAGATTCCTAATGGCAGGAAAAGTTGTTACTTTTGGAGAAATTATGCTTAGACTATCACCTCCTAATTTTAAACGTTTTACCCAAACTAATTCTTTTGATTTGATTTTCGGAGGCGGTGAGGCCAATGTAGCAGTATCCTTAATTAATTATGGTATTCCTGTTGACTATGTTACCAAATTACCAAATAATGAAATTGGTGATGCTTGTATTCAGTTCCTTAGGCAATTTGGTGTGAATACAAGTAATATAGTGAGAGGAGGGAATAGAATTGGTATCTATTTTCTTGAGATAGGATCTTCAGTCCGATCAAGTAAAGTTCTTTATGATAGAGAACATTCTGCTATTTCTGAAGCAAATCCACAAGATTTTAACTGGGAAGAAATATTTAAAGGTGCATCTTGGTTTCATTTAACCGGTATTACACCTGCTATTTCTCAAAATTTAGCTGATATATGTCTTGAAGCCGTAAAACTTGCAAAAGAACGTAAGCTCACAGTTTCGTGCGATTTAAATTATCGCAGTAAATTATGGAAATATGGAAAAACCGCAAATGAAGTTATGTCTGAATTAGTTAAATTTTGTGATGTCATTATAGGAAATGAAGAAGATGCTGAGAATGTTCTAAACATTAAAGCTCCAGATACGGATATAACATCAGGAATAATTGTTGCTGATAATTATCGATTTGTTGTTGAGGAAATAATGAAGCAATATCCTAACATCAAATTTGCTGCAATCACTCTAAGGGGATCAATTTCTGCAAGCTATAATACATGGTCGGCAATATTATACGATGGAAATAAGTTGTATATTGGTCCTCAATATGAAATAACACCAATCGTCGATAGAGTGGGAGGAGGAGATGCCTTTATGGGAGGATTAATATATGGATTACTCACTAATAAGGAAGATCTCCAAACTGCACTTAATTTTGCTACTGCTGCTTCATGTCTTAAACACACTATTATAGGGGATTTTAATTTAGTGTCAGTTGATGAAGTTCTTAAATTAATGGGCGGTGATACTTCCGGACGAGTATCGAGATAGTAAATATTAAAGGATGAGATAACAATGAAAGAGGAAAATAAAATAATTATTACTGCTACTACAGCCAATTCTTGGATTTATCCTGATGTTAAGAATTGGGCTCAAACTACTGATGAATTAATAGAAGATGTAGTAGCATGCTATGAGGCTGGAGCAGCAGTTGTTCATGTTCACCTACCTCGAGGAGAGGAAGTAGAAACAGTTAAACGCATACGAGAAAAGTGCGATGCAATTATTCAAGCAGGTATGTCGAGTGAGTCAATTCCAAAAAGAGAAGGAGATTTTAAAGCAAAACCAGACATGATGTCTGTAATATTAACTCATCACGCAGAGCATTTTACTGAGATATCTGTTGATGTTTTACATCCATTAACTGAATTAGAAGAATATTGTAAAAAATGTAAGGAATATAATATAAGACCAGAGTGGGAAGTATGGCATCAAGGCTCTTTTTGGATTTTAAACCATCTTGAAGAAAAAGGATTATTAGATTGGGCGAAACCACATATTTTAACTTTATTTTTTAATTGGCCTGGTGGAACCTGGTCACCACCCAATTATGATGAGTATATGCATAGAAAAAGATATATGCCCCCTAATAGTGTCCATACAGTTAGTGTTATGGGTAAAGAACAAATGCAATTATTAGTTTTTGTTCTTACTCATAATGGAAATATAAGAGTTGGCACCGAAGATTATCCATTTATAAAGAAAGGAGTACCTGCAAAAAATAATGCCGAAATTGTAAGAAATTATGTGAGTATATGTGATCATGTAGGTAGAGATGTTGCTAATGCTTCTGAGGCAAGAGAAATTTTAGGAATTTAATTAAAAGTGATTTTTAATTAAATAATTTTTAATTTCGTGGTCAGTTTCTATGAGCTCCGAAATAACGTTAAAACAAAGAGTTTTAGACACATTTGCAAGAAGGAACAGTGATAAAATAGTATTCAGCCCACGCTTATATTATTGGTATTTTTGCAATAATGTATTTTTAAAACATTTTAAACATCGTAAATCACTGATTCCTCCAAAATATTTAGGAAAAAGTCAAATAAAAATTTATGATTATTTAGAGGCTAGTCCGCGTTATTCTGAAGAAACTCTAAATATTCCATTAATTGAAGCTAAAATAAATCCCGAAGTTGACATAAAAATACAAAAAAAGCCGGGGAGTAAAAATGGAGAAATTATAACAATTTATAATACACCAATAGGGACACTTAAACAAATTGAAAGGATAGGTGGAGGATTAGGAGGTCATCTTACAGAGTATCCAATTAAAATTGTTGAAGATTTAAAGATAATGAAATTAATTTTAGAAAATACAGAAGTATTATTTTTAAAAGATAATTATGAAAAAGCTGAAAGAATAACTGGAAATAGAGGCGTTGTTAGTACTTATTTATTGAAATCTCCTTATCAAAAAATTATAACAGAATACATGGGATTTAATAGAACTATTTTATATTTAAAACGATATCCAAATCAGATTGAAAATTTTCTAAAATTCTTAGAAGAATGGGATAACCAGATGTATGACCAGATCGCAAAATCAGCATTAGAAATTATAAATTTTGGTGAAAATATTGATGCGAACTTGAGTCCTCCCCCATACTTTGAAAAATATCTCATACCATATTATAAAAAGAGAGTGAATCAGCTTCATAAAGCAGGGAAATATTGTCATATACATATGGATGGATCATTAAAGGATTTACTTCCCTATTTGGCAGAATTACCGTTTGATGGATTAGAGGCTCTAACAGCTAAACCTCAAGGGGATGTAACTCTTGAAGAAATAAAAGAATCAATCGAGGATAAAATTCTTTTGGATGGTATACCTTCTATTCTATTCCTACAAGAATATTCTAATAAATATGTTCGTGAATATACTCAAAAAGTTTTAGAATTATTTTCACCAAATTTGATCTTAGGTGTTTCAGATGAGTTGTCTCCAAATGGAGACATTAAGAAAATTGAGATGATCGCTGAAATGATTAAAGAATTTGAGGTTTGATTAATTATCTTTTAGTAATAAGTTCCATTATTTATTAAATGTTTTTTTAATGATAGTTCTATTTTTTTATTGGAATTTACTACATGAATTTTGATCTTATTCTTAATAATCCTCTCTTAAATAAAGATTACTCCAATTACCATAAACATTAATAAAAATGCAATTAATATCTTCGTATTTATTCCATAAAACCTATTTTTAACTTGTTGCATATATTCTTCGTATTTTTCTCCAAATATAGGAAATAATATCTTCTTTTCTTCATATAAGGCAAGTAGGGCAAAAACAAGCGCAAATAATAAAATTAAAGGAATTCCTATCAGCGAACCAATCATGAAAAAAAATGATAATACAATTAAGAAGAATCTTGCAGTCATTGGATGCCTTGCTTTTGCATAATATCCAGAAATAAGAAGCTCTTTCGGTCGATTTTTCGCCTCATGAGCTTGATTATTTATTTTTATTATTTCTATACATTGGAAAAAAGAAAGATAAAATACTATTGAACCCAAGATTATATGAATTAAAAAAAACAGTGAAATATTGATAAAACAATTAATAATTGAAATGTCAACAGAGTTCCATAAAAGAAATTGTTGATATTCCAGCCTACTGATAATACTAATTATAATCGAAGCAAAAGTAGCTAAGAATGATATTAATCCTGAAAGAATTTTAAAAGAGTTCAATAATAAAGAAAATTATTGATATTTCATAAATTTCTTCTCTTTATCAATAAGATTTAATGTTAAAAAGAACTATTAAAAAATTATTTTTAATTTAATTAAGGTTTTTGCTAACTACTAAATCTATTCTATTTTTAAAATTACGTTTGCCATATAAATAGAAAATCAGATTAATGCTTATTAAAATTGGAAGTTCAATGACTGGAATCCATTGAACAATTGGTTCGAAAATAATTTTCATAAATTCTGTGCCGTTGAAAGGTTTATTTTCAAGGATATTAATGAAGGTAAGATCTAAACTCCCAAAAAATATCCAAAAAATGAGAGCATAAATTAAAGCAACTTTTAAAAATCCTGACAGGTTGATTTTAATAAATTCTTTTTTAAAATCATATTTTAATATTTCAAAATATCTACCAACAAAGAAATACATTCCATTCCAGGAAGTCAAGAGGTTAAGAATGAAATTTAATATGATTATAATCCCCTCTATGATATTGGGTCGAAAAGAGCTTACAAGAGAAGGACCAGGATTAATAAATTTCTCTTGCCAATAATCAGTTAATCCTGTTAAAGGTAAAGTAAGCAATATAATAATGCAAAGACCATACACTAAATAACTCTTAGAAAAGGCTTGGATCATTTTCTCTCGTAGAATTTGATCACGTTGTAAGAAATCCCTCCACATTTCTATTTCTGTTTCTGAGCCGAATACGATATAAAGAATTAATACACACAAAGTAAATAAAGTCATTATTTTCGAAAAAGTTAGTAAATAATAAAAAATATTAAAATGACTCCAAGTGAGTCCAATTAGACCAATGAATATAAATATTGAAAAGAGGAGTGTTGGTATCCTTTTTTTTGGCATCCCTATTTGAATAAAAATTATTTTAGAATTTTAGATAATTTAAAACATCATAATTTTCAAATATTTATAATTTACATTAATGTTAGAATAAAAAACTAAATTATAAATGATTCTTTTATTTCAAAAATAGTAATTAATAATTGCTTTATTTTTTTAGAAATAGCCCATTTTAAAAAATAATAAAATTTTTAAGAATTCAGAATGAATAATTAAATTATTGAGTTTAATTAGAAATTGTTATGAAATTGAAGGGTAAGGTTGCTATAATTACTGGAGCAGGGGCAGGAATTGGAGAAGCTACTGCGATTTTATTTTCCAAGGAAGGTGCAAAAGTATGTTGTAACTCATTAACTCAATCTGCTAAACGAGTTTCTCAAGAAATTATTAATAATGGTGGTGAAGTGATTTTTGTACAAGCAAATGTTGCAATCGAAAGTGAAGCTAAAAAAATAATTGATGAAACTATTGATGCATTTGGTCAAATTGATATACTTTTTAATAATGCTGGTATTGTCCTTGGTGGAGCGATAGATACTATATCCACAGAGGATTGGGATAGAACTATGGCTGTGAATGTAAGAGGGATCTACTTAGTATCAAAATATGCGATACCTTACTTGAAAAAAACTCAAGGCACAATTATAAATAATTCTTCCTCTGTAGCTTTCAAAGGAGTTAAAGATAGAGCTGCATATACTGCCTCTAAAGGAGCTGTACTGTCAATGACGAGAGCGATGGCTATGGATTATCTTGAAGACAAAATAAGAGTTAATGCAATATGTCCTGGAACTACAGATTCACCTTCATTAGCAGAAAGGATTAGAAGCAAAGGAGGAAATTATGAGGAGGTACGACAACAATATATTATACGTCAAAGAATAGGAAGACTTGGAAAACCAGAAGAAATTGCAGAAGGAGTATTATTTCTTGCTGTAAATGAATTCTGTACAGGTGTAAGTCTCTTAGTTGATGGCGGTATGACTATGTAATTAATTTAAAAGATTTATAAAAAATGAGGATATAAAATTGGATTTAGTTAAATTTGGAATAATTGGATGTGGAGGAGCTGCAACTTTTCATGTTTTAGGTGCAAGAAAGGATCCTAATCCAAATATGGAATTTATTGCAGCATACGATATAAATGAAAACCAATTAAAACGATTTTCAAAAAGATATAAGTTAACACCTTATAATAATTTGGAAGATTTTCTCCTTAGTGACATTGATGCTACCTTAATATGCGTTCCCCATTATTTACATGAATCTGTAACTAAATCGGTTGCTGAAGCAGGGAAACATGTATTGTGTGAAAAACCTATGGCTCCTACTCTTGAAGAATGCGATAAAATGATAGCTGCTACAAAAAAAGCAGGTGTAAAATTTATGATAGCCGAAAATCACCGATTTTTACCTGTTCATAAATATATGAAAAGTTTATTAGAGCAGGATTATATAGGTGATATTTTTCTGGGGAGAACCTATGAAGGTGCATACTGCACACCAGAAGAATTTCTTGATGCTAACACATGGAATTTTACATTTGATAAGGGTGGAGGTGGAGTTGTGGCTGATCAAGGTGTTCATAAATTTACGATGTTAAATTGGTTTCTAGGTGCGGTAGATTCTGCTCAATGTTGGTGTGGGAAAACTATGAATAGCCCTCCTAATAAGGCTGATGATACAGCAATTATTCTTTTGCGTTATAAATCTGGCGCTATTGTAAGCGTTGTAATTTCTTCTACAACAGTCCATCCTCTTAACAATAGTACAGAACTACAGGGAACTAAAGGTACAATTTATGAAGATCATTCTTGGGAAAATCCCCTAAAAATATTATCTTCTCATCCAGATGCAGAAAAGAAAGGAGAATTTTACAGCCCCTCAGACTCAATAGAACACGGTCCATATCCACAATATTATACAATTTCCACTCGGGAGGAAGATCGATATTTTGCAGAATGTATTTTAAATGATATAACTCCAGAATTTTCTCCTGAAGATGCAAAAGAAGGGGTTGCAGTAGTACTTCTTGCTTATCTGTCGGCTATAAGAAAAACCACAACTGAAATGGATGAACTTAAAAAAGTCGCGAAAAATGAAGGAACTAAAAGCATTCTTGAAAATTTGAAACCTCATATTCAAGAAAATTATAAATATTTAAAGTGGTAAAGTAAAAAAAATTAAGTAAATTAAAGGTCTTAAATTTGGCAAAGCATATTGGGATTGTTGCTTGTAGCGCAGAAGGCGCAGCTCTTTGTTATAAGACAATTTGTATAGAAGCTCAGGAAAAATTATTTAAATATTGGCACCCTGAGATAACAATACATACACCACCTTTTTCCGATTATATGCAACATATCTGGGAAGGAAATTGGGTAAAGGTTGCAGATTTGATGATTAAATCAACAAAAATTGTAGCAACTGCAGGAGCTGATTTCGCAATTTGTCCTGATAATACGATCCATCAAGCCTATGATTTGGTAATGCCAAAATCGCCAATTCCATGGCTTCATATTGCTGAGATAGTTGGACAAGAAGCCAAAAAACAAAAATTCAAGCATCTTGGAATACTAGGAACAAAATATCTTATGAATTCTCCTGTGTATCCTGATGCTCTAAAGAAATTTAGGATAACATGTGAGATTCCTGAAGAATCTGATCAAGATAAAATCGATAGAATCATTTTTGAAGAATTAGTAAATGGAGTCTTTTCTGAAGAATCTAGACTATATTTTAATAAAGTGGTTCAAAAATTAGCCAAAAATGGTTGCCATGCTGTTGTTCTTGGATGTACGGAGATCCCTTTACTCGTAAATCCGAAGGATTGTCCACTACCTACTCTAGATTCTACAAGATTGCTTGCAAGAGCAGCAATTAAAAAAGCATTAGAATAATAAATTTAAATATTAAAAATAAATACTAAATTTTTATTGTGTAGTCCAACCTCCATCTATCCTTAAATCAGCTCCAGTTATATAAGAGGATTCATCAGTTGCTAAAAAGAGTATTCCTGTAGCAATTTCTTCAGGAGTTGCCCATCTTCCCATCACCCCTTCAGATTCAAACTCTTTCTTAACTTCTTCATATGAAACGCCTCTATCTCTTGCTTGTTTTGCAACATCGCTCTGTAGCATTGGTGTATCCGTAGCTCCAGGGCTCACACTATTCACTCGAACATTATATGGTGCTAAATCTAATGCTAATGCTCGTGTATATCCTAAAACACCTGCTTTTGTAGAACAATAATTTGCATGGGCTACTTGTCCAATATGAGCAGCAACTGAAGCTAAAGTAATAATTGAGCCTGATTTCTGTTTTTTAAAATAAGGAACAGCATATTTACACGTATAGTGAGTACCTTTTAGATTCACATTTATTAGTAGGTCATAATCCTCATCTGGAAAAGTCTCAACCGGTCCAACTCTCACTACTCCTGCATTAACAATCAAAACATCGATTCTCCCATGCTTTTCTATTGTAGAATCGATCATTTTTCTAACTTCTTCTGGATTTGAGACGTCTACTTTCATTACTGAAGTTCTCTCTTTTCCATCCTCAATCGATTCAAAAGTTACTTTAAGGCCTTCTTCATCTATATCAGAAAGAATTTGTATTGCCCCCTCTTTGCCAAATAGAATTGCAGTGGCTCTTCCAATTCCAGAAGCTGCTCCAGTAATTACTACTATTTTATCTTTTACGCGAATATTTTTCACCTTAAAACTGAGAAAAAATCTATAAATTATTTTATTATTTTTCTTATTTATGGATTATGTTAAATATGGATTAATAGGTTCAGGGACGGCGTGGAGATACCACTCTTTAGGCATTAAAAAAATTCCCACAATTAAATTAAAATCCATGTATGATATTACGAAAGCAAATATTAAAGCCAGAGCATATGGAATGGATTTTTGCGACAACTTTGAGGAATTTCTAAAAAGTGATATTGATGCTGTGATGATTTTTACGCCTCATTATCTTCATGAAAAATACGTTTTAGCATCAGCTGAAGCTGGTAAACATATACTTCTAGAAAAACCAATGGCTACTACATTAGAGGGGTGTGATGAAATGATAAAAGCAACAAAAAAATCAGGTGTTAAATTCATGGTAGCCGAAAATCATAGGTTTTTACCTGCTCATAAATACATTATGGAGACTGTCCAATCTGGATTAATTGGTAAACCATTTTTAGTTAGATCTTATGAGGGTGTTAATGAAATCAGAGGACTAATGAGAGAAGGTTTTTGGAAAGGTCATCCAATTATGGCAGGGGGTGGTTCACTTATAGATATGGGCGCTCATAAATTTGCTACCTTAAATTGGATTTTAGATGATACTGTGGAATCTGCTTACAGTTGGTTAACAAAACAATGTACTAATTTAGGAGAGAAAGCTGAAGATAATGCAATGGTATTTTTACAATATAAAAAGGGAACGATCGCTGAAACTATTGTTAGCTTCAGCGTAATGTCCCCATTTAGTAATAGTCTTGAAATATATGGAACAATGGGAACTATTTTAGAAAATCATGACTGGGAAAATCCAATAAGAATTTTCTCATTACATGATAACATGGGTGAACATAAAAAAAAATGGTTTGAACCTAAAATTGAACATGGTGCTTTTCCAAACTATTATGAAATCTCTATGAGAAATGAGGACTCTCACTTTACAGATTGCATCCTCAATGATACAGATCCTGAATTTACACCAGAACAAGCTAAAGAAGCAATTGCTGTAGTTTTAATGTCATATTTATCTGCTAAAATTCGAAAAACAGCGACTAGAAACGATCTAATGGAAATTTACAGAACAACAGGGACTACAACTATCCTTAAAGATTTAGAAAAATCTGTAAAAAACAATTATGATGTATTAAATCAGTAATTCAAGGAAAGGAAAAAAAAAATGGTTATTTATAAAAAATTTCTTTATCTAAACTTGAAAGTCTTTCACATCCCGTATCTGTTATTCTATAACAATCTTCAATTCCTACCAATCCCTGTCCTCTAACGATTTGCCATGCTTCTACATCTAATACCATATTCTTTCTAATTGGTCCACCATAGATATGTCCTGGTCCAAAAATATGAGTTTCTTCTGTCTGCAACCCAATACTATGCCCGATGATATTGCAACGTCCTCTTCCTATTTGTTTATAAAACTCAACTGCTCCATTATATAGTTCCTTTGGATTCACTCCTGGTTTAAGATTTTCTAAGCAAAATTCTTGTACTTTTATCATATTTTCCATTGCCTGTGCTCCTTTTGGTGGAGCTTCCCCTAGAACAGCTTCTCTACTAACATCCGAAACATATCCCTTCCAAACTGCGCCGAAATCAAATCTAATCAATTCACTAGGTTTTACTACAGTTCCTACTCCAGGAGCTTCAGGATCAGAATTGCCAATATTCATAGTTAAATGATCCCATCCTTCTGCACCTGCAGCAACAATGGTACTTCTAGCAGTTTGAAGTAAGTCATTATCTGTAACTCCTTCTTTTACTAATTCAACACAATTTAAAATTGCTTTTTCAGCAATTTCAGTAGATTTTTTGATTCTTTTTATTTCTTCTTCTGACTTTATTACACGCATTTCTAAAAATGCATGGTCTCCATCAATAAAGGATGCATTGGTAAATTCTTTCCGTAGATATTCTGATTGATATCGTGGCATTAAGGTTTCAATCCCAATAGTCTTATTTTGCAGTCCTAGTGCTTCTATTTTTTCTCCTAAGATCTTTAAAGCACCTTGAGGGGACCCTATACGTTCATAATCTTGTACCCATGAAAACTTTTCCACGCTATCATATAACATCCAGATTAATAGAAATACTTCTCCATCACTAGTGATTATTGAAAAACTTGGATATTGATTGTATAGCACATATAAAATTGGATTTGGGGCAACATGTAAGGTAGGGATCCCTGTAGTATAAAAAACATTAACAGGTGTAGTGGCAATCAATGCATTCATATTATTCTTATTTAAAATCTCAATTGCCCTTTGTTTATTATATCCAATTGGTTCCATTTTGCATCACTTCTTCATTTTTAATCAAATTCATCCATAAAAATTTCTAATCTTTCTAAATCAGACATTGTTCCTTTAGGTTTAAGGGTTCCATCCATGAAGGCTTCCATTGGGTCAATTTCACCCGTGCAAATTCCCAAAAACATGTCTGAATTTATTTCTAAGCTCATTTCAGTATTTTCATTAAAACCTTCTTCTACTCTTGCTTTCATATCTTGGAACACTAGTTTTAACTTATAATCTATATCTGGAAAGATAAACTGCATTGTTTTATTAAAATCTTCAAATTCTTCAGCAATTTCTGGGTCATCCAATTTCTTAGCCCATTTTTCTAATGCATTTTTTAATTCTTCGGCAGATGCCATAATTTTTCACCTTTTAAAATTTTTTAATTTACTTTTATTTTATAATCTTACATATCTTTTCATTGGTTTTTAATTTTTTTTAATATCTCTTGCGGATATTTTGCCTTAAACCATGGAAGACTTGAAAAAAAATGAGTAAAAATTCGAATTAAAAATGAACCTTTATTCTTTTTTAAATTAACTTTATTGAAATAGACTCTTCGAAATGGTTCGGCATATTTCCAACCAGGCAATTTTCTTCCCGCAAATCTAGTCGTGAACTTATAAGGAATCATTGTCCAATTTAAAAGCCAAAATTGAGTTTTATGACAAGCAATTAATTTATGAGTTAAAGCAAAATCCTTCTTTTTAAAGCCAAAGAAGAAATTAGGATGTAAAGTTGTGTAGAAATAAAGAATTGGAGTGAAGTCAAGCATTTTATTATTTATGATATAAAAAACAGATCTCCCTGTATTTATATGATCCATGTGATAATACCCTGTATACAGAGCCTCTGGTGCAAAAATAATATCTGGTCTCTCTTTAAGGAGATATTTAGTAATTCTATCGATAAACTCTGCGTTAAATGGTACAAATCCATCGATATATCCAAAGAAATCAATATTATTTGGTGAAATTTCATGGATCTCCTCTGCAGCATATAATTCTCTCGTTCTGATTTTTGCCAAGAAATCTCCTTTAAATTTATCATATTGAGCACCTGGAAGACCAAATTCTCCTTTAGTTATTGAAGCAATCCTTATATTATGCTTTGTTCTACTTTTAGTGGCAAGATAATGCATAATATGACTACATTTATGCTCTAAATCATCAGGATGAGCTTGAAAAAAGATTATTTTCGCCATTATTAGTCCTACTCAAAAATTTTTATTTAATTTCTTCAATCTGGGCTGATCGTTTTCCTAGCAAAAAGGAACTTATTAAAACCAAAATGATTCCAATAATTAAATAAATAGTTGAGAATATCGTTGGAGGATTTAGCAGAAATATTAAGAAGTAAACAGTTATTGGAGTTAACTGAATTGGAACTTGTTGTATAGGTATTAAATTACTTGCTTGCCCTTCTCTAAAGGCTTGTTGGATTGTTGTTATACCAATCATGTTAGTAAGAATTAAAATGAATACAGAAATGATGAACAGTATTATTTCCCCTATATTAGCTGTACCATTAAGTACTTGCGCGATAACTCCCATCATTGGGCCAACCCAAAAGTTAGAGAGTGAAAACATAAAACCAGATAAAATTGCTAAGAAAATGCCTCTGTATTTTTCTATTCTTTTTTGGCAAACCTGAAGGACTAGAGAGAAGCCTACTAAAAGAGCTGTAAAAATTGCTATTCTAAGGATGAAACCTAGTTCAAGTAAATTTGTTTCAGCAATATTAATTGCTAATTCGCTAATCCCTAATAAAAAAGTTGCTAGTATCATTAGAGTAATTCCAGTAATTTCAAGTATTTGTAATTTTTCCCCTACTATTTTAACTGATCCTATAGCTAAAACAATTAACCCTGATGCCATAAGCCCAGGGATAAGTGCTGGCCCTATGAATATTTGAGCAATTAAAAAAAAACATGATCCTACTCCCATTCCTAGGATTAACCCTAAAATCCATAAAGGTTTTTTTACTAAACTTCGCATAAATTTAGAATCATCGGATAATTCATTCACTACTTTTTTTTGTAAAACAGTTCCATAATTATTTACGCACCCAGAGATAATTGCAAAAGAAACTCCTAACCAATAAAAAGTAGCTGTCATTATGTATTAAAATTGTATTTTTTTTTATTACATTGATTTGAATGTTTTATTTTATGTTTTTAATGTTTAAAAAATTATAATTTTTAATACATATTTAAGAAATTATAGAGTTTAATACAATACTAAAGAATTATGAAATCTAAGAGCATTAAATTTGAGGTTGTTTTTATAGGAAAACCACAGTGGGAAGCTGGATGGCCCTATTTAGGATATGATAATCTCAAGTTAATTACTATGATCAAGGATCATTTATTAGAAAAATTTCCGACTATTGAGTTTAATTGGGGGGAAATGATTACCACATATGATAAATCTGTAGTTGAAACTATTAAAGAAAATATATCTAAAGTGGATGGAATATTAATTTTTACCATAGGGCATTATGGAGATCCCGGAATAGTTCAAGCTGGAATTGAATTTATTGAAAGTAAAAAACCAGTTATTCTAGCTAATTATATATACGGAGGGGATCATACTTTTACCAAAATCTATTCCATGATTAAAGATAGAGGGTATCAGATCTTTCCTATATCTTCACAGAATATTGAAGATTTTGATAAATCAATAGATCTCCTTACTAAATTATTACATTTAAGGGGAAAACGAGTTTTAGTTTATGCTAGTGATGTAATAAAGATGAATTGGGATGTAATATTAGGATTGTTCAATCCAGAACGTAAAAGAATAGTAAAAGGGCATCCAGAATTTCTTGAACAAGTTGGAAAAATGAGCGGTGATAGAGAGTTTGAGTTTTATACAGATACAGAAGGCAAAGATCAAGCACATCAATGGAGAAGGGATGAAATGAAATATACAGAGAATCTGAGAGAGATTTTTGGAATAGAAATGATAAGAGAAGATCCAAACGAGATTTTGGAATATTATAAAAAGGTGGATGAAGAGTATGCCAAAAGAGTTGCGGATAAATGGATTGAAAACGCGTTAAAAGTAGAACCTTCTGAAAAAACAATGCTAAATTCCGCAAAATTATACCTTGCTTTTAAGAAAATTTTAGAAGATAAGGAAATTGATATTTTTACTCCTGATTGTGGCACATTCTTATTGACAGGAATTTTACCAGCCTATCCTTGTATGGCATTTTACGAATTAAGCAATGAAGGATTATATGGGATATGTGAATCGGATATGGATTCAACTGTAAGTTTCCTTTTTGGGTTATATTTATCTGGGCGACCAGGATTTGTATCTAATCATACATTTGATGTTATAAATGATCAAATTACATACATGCATTGCGTAGCTCCAAATAGGCTTTATGGAATTGATGGTGAATCTGCTCCATATGAAATAGTATATCATGGCGAAACTCACTATTTAGGCGCTTCTCCTTGTGTAAAATTTCCTATTGGTGAAACTGTGACGACTATTAAAATTAGTATTTTTAAGAAAAAAATAGCTATCAGAAGCGGAAAAATTATTGATAATGTTGTGGATGACAAAGGATGCGTATCAAAGATGCTTGTTGAAGATAATGTTGGAAAGATAATGAAGAATTATGACTGGGATACTTTTGGATGGCATCGAGTTTCATTTATAGGAGATTGGAAGGAAGATTTTATAGTTGGAGCAAAGATATTAGGGTTAGAAATTATTGAAGAAGACGAATAATTATATGTTAGAAAAAAAATAATCTCATTATTCAGAAGATTTTATTATTTTCTTTTAATATATCTTAAACTGAAGTAATTAAAAAAAATCGTAATGATTATTATGAATGAGACAAAAAGAGATAATAAAGAGAAGATCCATTCACTTCGGGGCCGTTTTTTATACTCTCTTGGCGCTGTGCCAAGTGCTCTTCCATACAATATGATTTCTGCGTCCTTTGTATTTTTTTATGTTACGGTTAAACATCTAGATCTTGCGCTTTCAGGTTGGGTGTGGTTAATATATGGTATTTGGAATGCAATAAATGATCCTTTGATTGGTTTTTATATGGACAAAAAGATAACTAAATGGGGCCGGCGTGTTCCGTATATCGTAATTGGAACTATTCCCTTTACGATTGGATTTATGTTTCTATGGTGGGTGCCTTATTCAAGTTCAGAGCAAATTTTCATATTCCTCCATGCTCTACTTATGTTATTCATATTTGATCTTGGATTCACGCTTTGTATGACTGGCTGGTCATCGTTATACACTGAAATGTATGAGGAGGAAGGAGAGAGAGCAACTGTTGTGGCCATAAAGGATACAATTGCTTTTATTTCATCATTTATCGGAATAATTATACCCCCAATGATTGCAGATGCTATAGGATGGGAACTGGCAGGAATAATTATGGGAATTACAATCCCTATTACAATGCTCCTTTCTCTTTTAGGATCACAAGAAAGACTTGAATATCAAATTGATAAACCATTACCAATATTTACTGCATTAAAAGAAACTTTCAAAAATAAGCCTTTTGTAGTAATTACGTTAACATATACAATTTTAGACTATTGCTTTGGTTTGACTATAATGGTACTACCATTATATGCCAAATTCATTTTAGAGGTGGATGAAGGGTTGGTAGGTGTAGCTGCTGCTGGAATTGCAATAGGAATCCTTATCAGTGTTCCTTTTTGGAGATATATATATGCTAAAAAAGGACCAAAATATGGGTTACTCCTTGCAATGATTATTTATTCTGCGGGAATCTGGCCATTGTTTCTTATAAATGATTTCATCATACTAATATTTGTAACAATTTTTCCTGGTTTTGGAGCAGCAGGTATGCTCATGACAGAACCTGCGATAAGTACAGCAATAGATTATGATGAATTGGAGACTAAGAAGAGGCGAGAAGCGTCATATAATGGAATTTTAACTCTTATTGCACGATTATCTTTAGTTTTTTCCGGTTTAACTTTGATCATTGTCCAAATCTTAACAGGATTTGATTCAGAAGCAGAAACGCAATCATCAAGAGCACTATTTGGTTTAAGAGCATTAGTGGGATTTGTGCCCCTAGCAGGAGGTTTATTAAGCCTCTTGGTTTTTAAATTCTTCCCCATTAATTATACTGCATTTATTGATCAACAAAATAAATTAAAAGAATTGCATGAAGAAAGACTAGAAAGACTTGAACAAGAGCAAAAATAATTGTATTAAATTACAATCTTTTTTTTTAATTATTATAAGCTGATATTATAATGTAAGTTGATAGTAAAATGAAATGTAAACTTGAAAAAGCTAATATTTATTATGATATTTATGGTAGTGGATATCCAATTCTTATGATTCATGGGTTTCCTATTGATCATCGCGTAATGAAAGGATGTATGGAACCTATTTTTGCATCTAAGGAGAATTATAAGCGAATTTATTTTGATTTGCCTGGAATGGGTAATACTAAAACTGAATCATCGATTAAAAACTCAGATCATATGCTTACTATAATTTTAGAATTCATTGATAAAATCATTCCTGATCAACATTTCATAATCGCTAGTGAATCTTATGGGAGCTATTTAGCAAGAGGGATAATATATAAAAAATTTGATATGATTGATGGAGTTTTATTCATCTGTCCCCTCATCATACCTCAACCGCAAAAAAGAGATTTACCTAAACGAACTATCTTAATAAAAGATTCAGAAGTTATTTCAAGATTGAATCCATTAGATACTGAAGAGTTTCAAAATATATCTGTTATCCAATCCCAAAGAATTTGGGAAAGATTTAGGGAGGAAGTCCTTTCAGCTTTAAAAGTAGCAGAGCATGATTTCACAGATGCGATGTTTATTAAGGGATATTCCCTTTCTTTTAATGTAGATGATTTGTCAAGAAAATTCAATAAACCAACATTGTTTTTATTGGGAAGGCAAGATTCATCGGTGGGATATAGAGACGCTTGGAAAATTATTGAAAATTATCCGAGGGCCACTTTTGTTATTTTAGACGAGGCAGGTCATAATTTACAAATCGAAAAAGAATATTTATTTAATGATCTAGTTAATGATTGGTTGAAAAGGGTTGAATATCATATTTCCATCTATAATAAAAAATAAATAAATTTAGAGAACTTAATTAATTTCTTTTGGTTCTTCCCTTGGTAATCTTTCATTTACGTTTAAAATTGGATTAAATCTTTTGTGAGGTTCTGTCTGATACCAATATGCTGTTGAAGACCAATCATCTGAACGTTGATTTGCATGACCATGTTCTATTTTCACTTTTATATTTTTATGAAAATAGATTGGATCTTCTATATGATATCTATAATATGAAATTTTTCCACTCCAATTCTTTCCTCCTGGTAATGTTACACCAAAATAAGGAGAACAATAATATTGTGTTGGGCACCAAGATCCACAAAAATAATCTTCAGTACCTGTACCATAAAGTATAATTTCTCCATCATCAATTACAATATAATCATCTCCTTCTCCAGGCCACCAAAAATCATTCCTAGAAGTATTTTCAGAAGTCATTAAATTATGAATATCTAAATGGCATCCTATATAATGTCCTTCTCCTTCTGCTTCAACGATTAGATAATCACCCTCATGGGTTGGATTTTTCCTTATAAATCTTTCTACTTTTTTTCCCGTACCATAAGGATTTCCATCACATGGATTTTGACGATTCCAGAAAGCATGAAACCGCCCCAAATCATTAGGAATATCTTTATATTCTTCATAATCAATATAAAAATATAATACTGTTGTTATATCAGATTCATTTTCCACTTCAATTCGAGCTTGAGTGGCAAATGGCATAGGGAAGAAACAGTTAAATCCTTTCCCATCATTCGGACCATTAGAGAAGGGAAGACTCCAAAAATTTACAGTTTTACCATGACCAATGCCAAAAAAATCTCCTATAGGAACTTCAACTGATGGATTATCTTCATTATCCCACCATATTCTTAAAACTAATTTACGAAGATAATTAGGATCTGAAGATGCTATAGTCATCCATATATGTTTAATAATGCCAGCTCCTCGTATATCGCATATTTGATAATTTTCATTGGGTTTTAATTGAACATTGTCCATATTCCCTCCGCTCTTATCATAACTTGAAATTCTTTTTCTTTTTACATTCTTCTTGATTTTTGCAAGGTTTAATAAAGAACTATATCCAAACTCCATTAAAATCCACTAATTTCTATTTTAATATTTAGAATATTAAAAAAGAATTAAGCTTTATTGATTAATTAGACTGTTATAATCATTTGGGTTTCTGTAGCAGAAGTATTAAAGAGAATTAATGATTTATTAACAAACACTGAAGCATAGGGTTTTAGTCTAATTTTTTAATTAGGTAAAAGAATGATATTAGAAAGAGTTATATTTTTATATCTAATTGAATGATCTATTATTCAACATTTATTCAATAAAAATAAGGGTTGAAAATAAATTGAAGAGTGCTTTTTATGAAAAATTAATATTAGGGATGTTAATCATTTCATTTTTTTCTTTTGGTACTAATGCGTATATAACTGATGTGAAACCCGAAAATGAGACAATAGATGAACCTCAAACTGCCGTAAGTGCTAATTTAGCTGCATGGATCATTGTAGCTGGTGATAGATCAGATCATGATAAACTAGATATAATAAGAAGTGGGTGTGATCAAGCATACGAAGCATTAATAAATCGAGGATTTAGTGCTGCTGACATATATTACTTAGATCCTTCTTATTCAACCGCAGGAAATCCACAATCAATTTATCGGGATGCTGACACAAATCTAGCAAATATACAATATGCGATTGAGACATGGGCACCAAGTAGAGGCGTAGGTTCCACTCAAGGACTTGGAATGTATCTATTCGACCATGGAGGTACAGGGTATATGTGCATTCCAGGCACGGATCTTACTG
>SMTZ1_10000468_pt1 | contig 37563 bp, 35 predicted proteins | sample DeeMarSWOR136_30_FD_25667 | JGI IMG/M metagenome (IMG submission 25667)
CAGATGCTCTCAGAGGGGATGAGGATGATCTTCCCCGCCTGGCGTGACTCCTCGAGATCGATCAATCGCGCAATGTCAGGATCTATCTCGTATAATTTTGTTCCGAACACCCTTTCTGCGTACGTTTGTTTTGCCATCATCATTCCTGCAGCCTTCCGGATTTCTTGACCTACTTCAATGACGCGAAACGGCACTTACCATACGAAAAACCATACAGCTCGTCAAGTAAAATATGCCGAATAATTACTAATTATGTTTAATTATAGACCAAGAATTACATTAAATAAATAAAATTAATATTGAATTACGAATGTAGTATTATTAAAGAGTATTCCGGTTTCCTGCAGGGTGCCACACCGCCATATGGTTCCTGTCAATCTCCGTGAGATACTCCGGAAAGTACTTTTCATAGAAGCCGCTGTCTAGATGGTGGATCTGAGCGAGTATGGGGATGAACATGGCGTTTTCGTACTTCGGCATTCTTCCATAATTTTCGTAGATGTATGAGCAGAAGGCTTTTGTAGCCTCCACAATTTCGTCATAAAACTCCGGCACCGGAAGGTTGTATCCCTTTTTTGCGTATATGCCCCGGTCTCCCCACTTGATATCGGCAATCTCCAGGACGGCCTGCTCTGGATTTCTGTAAGGCGGACAGTATCCCTCCAACACTCCATCTATACCCACCGGATTTAGCGTTGCTCTCGGGTATGACTTCTTTTTCGGTTCTTCAAACCTCATCCCCAGTGCCTTCATTACTGTCATGAGCTCTATGGTGTGCATCATGAAGGAACCGAGCCCCATTGCTGTAGCTGCAAGAGAGAGGTTCTGCATTGCCATGCCTGCTTCGAGATTACACAGCCATGGCAGCATTGCCTCGTACTGAGCAATCGTCATTACAGGACCGTTTAACAATCCGCTCCCTATCCATTTATCTACTCCGGCAGGCCTATCCTCCACCTCATCCCACAGCCGCCATCTGAACTGTGCGAGCCCTGTAAAGAGAAGGTTGATATACTCCCTCGTGGTGTCCGCAATCGGTATGAAAAGTGTGGTCCCCGGGAGGTTGACCATGCTTTCGAATGCCGATCCGATAGCCTCCCGCGGTATATCGATCCTCCCCTCTTTCAACTTCACCACATTCTGCCTGTAATCAAACAGGATCTTCGCCCTATCCTCAACTGATCGTATTCTCACCCGCTCCTTGGGAATGATCTCTTCCGTCGAAGCAGCATTGTAATAGAACACGCCCTCGTCGTTCGTGAAGAATAGGTGCAGCGTGAGGGAAGCACACGGGCTTGCTGCGGTTCTGCCGATCACGGTGAGGTGCCCGAGGAGGTGTCGTATCTCCTCAACGGTAACGCCGGTTATCCCGTTCGAGGAGAAGCAGAGTATTGCGGTTTCCAGCTCTGTAAGAGGAACAGGCTGCTCCTTGGATGCATACTGAAGCCCGGCACGTCTCGAGGGAAGTCTTCCGCCCTGAGGAAATCTCCTCGTCCGTCTGCAAAACATGGTTTGAAAAAGAGGCCTGTCAAATTCTAATGACATGATTGAATACCTCACCTAGAGAGACTCGAGACCGTACCTCCGAAAGATCTCACCGTAGACGCCGCTCTCTCTGATCGCCCTGAGGCCTGCGTTGAAGAGTTTGGCCAATTCAACAAGATCTTTTTGAAATGCCGCATGGAGCGCTCTCGGAATTTCATACCCCTGCACACTGGCGATTCCTTTCATGTGAAGCCTGGTCATCAGATAGACGGCAACGCCGTAATCCATCAGTGCGAGAGAAAACTCATTTTGTAAGAGACCTTTGAGGAGGTCTTCGCTGCTTCCTCTCTCAACCTTGCACGAGTCGCTGAGACTATCGATTGCAGGATTGTAGCTGTACCCGGAGAGCACCCCAACCCTCTGATTACTCAGCTGCGAGACCAGATCCCCGGTGCCGTTGAGGTCTATGACGGACCCTGCCCTTTTAAAAAACAGTGTGCGCGCGGTTCTCAACCGATCGGAGAAGAGAAACCGCCCTGCTCGTTCCGGTGTCTCGGTGATCTGGAATATCCCCTCTGCCTCCCCATTCGACATCCTGGCCATACATTCGTCCCAGCCGTACAGATTCGTTTCAGCAGCGATGCCGTGCGTCTTCAATGACTCGGTGATTACATCATGGTCGACTCCGATGATTCTTCCGTTCTCCTCGAACTGGTACGGAGGATAGGGGTCGGCAACGAGTTTCACAGTCAACATGTCTAATGTCCGCAGGCTTTTGCCAGCTCGATAAGCTCCGGATGCACCACTTCACCATCCTTGGTAACAGGCTCACCTTCGCAGGTAACCGAGGTCTCCAGGCAGATGCCGTCGATATGGGATGCAGCAACCCGCGGTTCACCGCCCGAGTACATGGGACCCTGATAGCCGAATCCCCACTCGGTGCATCCCCAGACCCTCTCATCCTCGGTTGTTGAGAATCCAAGCATTGCATTTGGATTAAACCCGTAGCACACATGGGCGGCCATGTACATGTTGGGGTCGTTCAGTTTTTCGAACCACTTCCTGACCACGTCGGCCTCTCTTCCACCACGAATACCCGCTATCCGGCCTTTTTCAATCTCATAGACAACAGGCTCCGAAACCATACCAATATCCGCTTCGCCACCGCCGGATATGGCCCCGTCGAATACGAGCCGCCCATTTATGGTATCCTCTTGCGGTGCCCATCCGATCTGACCGGTGAGAAAGTGCCCTCCCGGCGTCTCAGCGATGTGCTCGTTGGCGAATGGTCTTTTCGGATCGTTTTCAAACTCCACATCCGTGCCGGCCCTGTTCGTCATACGCATATGCACGGCCTTTCTCGTGATCTCAACAACCTTCTCCTGAAAGGCGATCTGGGCGTCGATGTCCACTTCACCGACACAGCGGATCAGCTGGTCTGTTGAGAGCCCGCCCAGCATGAGGTTCCGCGTCCTTCCGTTGGTAACCGCCATCTGCCAGGGTGTGCCGTAGAGCAGCCACTGGTTGTTGAGTTCTATCCAGGCATCGGCTTCCGGACAGGCAGCGATGAGCGGTCTCGGGAGATAGGGATCGGTCGCCTTGCCGTATCCCTTGGGAGTAGTGTGCCACGCAACCATGACTTTGGCGCCCAGCGCCTCTCCTGCCTTTGCCATTTCCTCTGCAACTCTGAAATCACTGACAGAATCAATAGTGATAAGCAGGTTCTCACCTTCCCTGATCCGTAGTATCTCCTTCACTGTCTTGTAGGCAGCTTTGAAGAGCTCGAGATCTTTTATAGTCGGCATGGTACCTCCTTCGTTTTTAATGAAACACCCATCGTGCTAAGCAATAGAGCTGGTCATGTCATAGCAGGATTTAAAAATGTGCAGTTTTTCTATGCCTGTTTCAACCGATCCCTCATAAAAAGCCTTCGAATGTATGGCGCAAGACCCTCCGGGAGGAATACAATGACGACGATAAAGATGAGACCGTACGCAATTCGAAGATACCTTTCAACGGCGACGAGAAGCTCCGGTACGAGAATAACGAACAGGGCTCCCAGCACAGGACCGTAAAAGACCCTGCTTCCGCCAATAAGGGGGATGAAGAAGATGTACACCGTCGTGAATACTTCGATATCCACCGATGATATGAAGCCGGTGTAGTTCACATACATTCCACCACCTATGCCTGAAATGAACCCCGCGATGCAGTAGGCGAGAATCTTGTATCTTTTCGTATCGATGCCCACTGCCTGTGTGAGTCTGTCATTCTCCGAGATGAGGGTCAATATTTTGCCGGTTTTTGTCTCCATGAACCAGAAGAAGAAGGTGGCAACCGCAGCGGTCAGCAGGATAACAATGATATAGACATTTTTATAGCTGATGAAATCCGACAGCCCGCCGAAGTAGAGTCCGCTTCTTCCTCCCGTTATATCCCTCAGTGCGTCGATGAGACGGGGAAATAGTATGGCCAGGAGAAATGATGCCATGCTCACGTAGAACCCACGCGCCCTGATGGTCGCAAGAAATACAAAAACCCCAACCACGGCAGCCGACGCGCCGCTGATCATCATGGAGACAAACAGAGGCCATCCCGACAGTTCAGTCAGCATGATCGTTCCGTACGCACCAATGGCCATGGTGACTGAGTACCCGAAAAAAGGCTGTCCGCATTTGAAGTAGAGAAACCAGGCGACGTAACCCTGGATGAGGAACAGGTACACGAATCCAGCTACTTCCTGCAGGTACCCCCCCCTCAACACAAAGACAAGCGGTATAAGGAGAATCACGGAGGTGCCTAGTTTCTCATAGCGATCGCTCACTACCCAATATCCCCTTTGGCGCGATGATTAAAACCAGGATGACGATGCAGTAGAGTATGACGCTCTGCCACATACCCCCGAGGAGATAGCCGCTGAAACTCATGACCATGCCCATGATCATGGCGCTGATGATACCTCCCCAGATGTTGCCGATCCCGCCCACAACAGCAACGATGAAACCGGTGAACCCCAAATCCCAGCCGCTCAGCATCGTGAGATTGTAAAGGGAGCCCCAAAAAATTGCACCCACACAGGCCAAAGCGCACCCCATGCCAGATGCAATGCTGAATACTCTGTTTGTTCTGATGCCAACCAGTTTGGCCAGCTTCAAGTTCTGAGAGGTCGCCTGCCAGGACTTGCCGACCTCGGTGTGCTCCTCCAGGAGACGGATGAGCACGAGGGTTCCGAGGGCGAATACCAGAGCGAAGATCTTAAAGGCCTCCACCCCAACACCTGCGAGCTGGATAGTACCAATATGTGGAAGCTCCAGCGAAATATTGGGACGGGGGAAGATTGCCCGGATCATTCCTTCAAAGACAAACCCCAAAGAGATGGTAATAATGAAGAAAAGGGTTGCATCACCACCCTTCTCACTGATGGGTGTGAGAAGCACCGTCTGTATGATGTACCCGATTGCAAAACAGGCGACGACGCCGATAACGATTGCAAGTCCAATACTGAAGGAGAGAAAATACCAGGCGAGAAACCCGCCGAACACACCGATTATGCCGATTGCAAAGTTGGGGATGCCGGTGATACCGTAAATCACCGCTACGCCAAGGACGGGAAGTGAAAGAATACCTCCCATGATCAGTCCCGTTATCGTGCCGTTCAAGAGCATCAGTCTATACTTCCCAGATAGAGATCCTTTACCAATTCCTTGCTCAGGTTTTCGGTTTTTTCGTCGAACCTTATCGCGCCCGCCTCCAGACCAAAGAGTCTGTCCGCAATATGGAGAACCTTGATATTCTGTTCCGAAAGCACAATGGTCTTTCCTGTGTCTTGCTGAATTCTTTTCAGGGTATCAAAAAGCCTCGTCACCAGTTTGGGTGCAAGCCCTATGGAGGGCTCATCGATGAGAATGATCCTCGCGTTTGAAACGATTCCGATGCCTACGGCGAGCATTTTTTGCTGACCACCGCTCAGTGTGTTGGCCGTCTGCCGTCTTCTCTCCTTCAGCACCGGAAAAAGCTCATAGACGTAACTGATGAGCTCCTTTCGCTCGGCCTTCTCACTGAGTATGACACTCACGTCAAGATTCTTTTTCACCGACATCAACGGGAAAATATTTCTGTCCTGTGGAACGAGCATGATGCCAAGCTCACGCCGCTTCAGCACAGACAAGTGCTCTATGGTTTGTCCGGCAAATTCAATCTTGCCCTCGGCAATGTGGAGCGAACCGGCAATGGATTCGAGGAGCGTGGTTTTTCCTGCACCATTGGGTCCGACGATACCAACGATTTCATTGTCATGTGCGTCGAAATTGATCGACTTCAGTGCACACACCTTCCCATAGAAAGTGGTCAATCCGGACACGTGTAAGAGTGATTGATTCAATGAACGTCTCCGCGACTACTCCAGATATACGTCCTGCACTTTTTTGTTGTTCCGCACCTCTTCAGGGGAACCCTCTGCGATCTTCAAGCCCTCATCGAGAACGAACACCCAGTCCGACGTCTTCATGATGGGGCCGATCTCGTGGCCGATTTGAAAGAGCGTGTAACCCTTGTTACGTAAATCCTCAATGATTTCGCAAATCCTGTCGGTTTCTGCCGACATGAGTCCTCCGATGAGCTCATCCAGTAGAATAAGCTTGGGATCGGTCGCAAGCGCCCTGCCGAGCTCGACAAGCTTTGCATCCAGCGGTGGAAGGTTTGAAACGATCTCATGCTCCTTTGCCCGTATCCCCAGGTATTCTAATATCTCATAGACCTTGTCATTCCTTTTCTTCTCGTCCATTTTTTCTTTGAATATGCCTGCAACCACATTCTGGAATACGGTCAGGTTGTCAAAAAGGTTCTTATGCTGGTAGGTTCGGGTGATACCCTTCCTGCAGATCACATGCGACTTCAGGCTGGTGATGTCCTCGCCCAAGAACTCGATGTTTCCCGAATCAGCAGGAAGGGTGCCCGTAATAAGATTGAAGAGCGTTGTCTTTCCGGCTCCATTGGGGCCGATGAGACTCCATATTTTCCCTCTTTCAATGTAGAGACTCACGTTCTCAATGGCGTGAATCCCCGCAAATCTTTTGTAGACATTCTGCACCCGAAGCATGATAGCTCTACACCCCGATCAGCTCACCTATCTAGAAATTATGGAAACCGGTCGCTCGGCTCACATTACCTTCTGGGATATTTCTCACCGGACTCGAGTTTGGTCATCCCCTTCATCTCGTCAAGGATTTCAGGCATCGTCATTTTCGGTGTCTGATAGGTCCTCACGAGTTCCTCGTGCAATCCAAAGCTCGGGTCAAGATCCGATGCTCCTGGAGCGAACTTGATAATCGCGGCTTTCGCTCCCCAGTTGTTGCCATATCCATCCAGCGGTCCCATGGGACTTATGCACACATTCTGAAACGAGGTCTTTTGCATCAGATCGATGATGACATCGGGATCCTTGGTCTGGGCCTTTTCATACACTTCCTTTATCCAGTAGATGACCTGGTAATAGTTGTTGGTGTAAGCTTCCGGATAGGCCTTCTCGCCGTATTCGGCTTTCCAGCGCTTGACAAAATCCTTCCATGCCTGACTGGTGGGATCGTGATCCGCGAGTGTGTAGATGTTTTCTGCACCAAACTCACCCGTGATCTTGGCGCCGCCCATATTCGAATAGGTGGTGCCGTACAGCACATACTTCGGCCGAGCATCGGCGTCTCTCAGCTGCTTCGCAACGCTGAACCACCCTGCACCGGTGTATGGAATAAAAACCGCATCCGGCTTTTCCTGCTTCATGATGAGCACTTCGGTGGTATAGTCCGTTTTGTCGAGAGGGGTGTAAATGACAGGCCCGATTTCGAAGGGCTGTCCGTTCTGCTCCCAGTATGCCTTAAGGCCCATACCGTTCGAGTAGCCCCAGTCGTAATCACCGGCGAAGAGGGCCACCTTCTTCGCGCCCATTTCCTCGAAAAACCTACCGGCAAGCTGCCCGGCAAAATAATCGGAGTAGCCGTAGTACACGACCCATTTACTGACCGGCACTTCACCGGGAGGCATGTATTTGGCCATACTGAGATGGCCTCCAACGAAGGTCGGGATCTTGAGCTTGGGTGCTTCCACACAGAGCGGACTGATCGTCGTTTCCAGTGCAGCGCCACCCATGACATCGGGTTTCCAGGTGCTCGCCTCGCGCTTGACCTTTCTCAAGAGAACTGAGGGTTTCGTTTCGCTGTCGATGACCTTGTACTCTATGCCTGAGAACCCATCGATGCCCATCGCATTGATCTCCTTGACCGCCAGTTTCATCGCGCGGTCATAGGCAGGGCCAATGTTCCCGGCAGCACCCGAGAAGGCAACCGTCCCGAGAATGCGAATTGGCTCCTGCTCACCTTTCGGCGCCTCAGCCATCAACAGGCTCGCAACAGCGCCGGCGATGACAAGAACACCGATGACGATGAACATCGTGAAGCGAATCCTTTTTCCTTTGAATAATCTCATAGCCATATCCATCCTCCTTCTTTGATACGTTTTGATTTAGCAGTTACAAAGAACCTCCCTCCGGAGATTCATTCCAGTGCACAAGAGCGGATACAACTCTACTTCCCCATAGCCTTTGCTACATCGACCAGTTCAGGATGAACCACTTTTCCCTCTTTGATGAGGAACTCATCATCAAGCCACACCGTTGAGTTCAAACAGATACCGTCGGCATGGGAAACCGCTTCAGGAAGGCTACCCTCAAACATGGGACCCTGATAGCCGTTGCCCCATTCCGTGGAACCCCACACCCGCTCGTCCTCGGTGCAGAGACCTGTCAGTATTGCACCGGGATTGAACCCGTAGCATATGTGAGCCAGATTATACATATTTGGATCACCCAATTTTTTCAGCCAATTCTCAATTTTCTTGGCCTCTTCCTGTCCCTTGATTTCGGTGATCCTTCCCTTTTTTATCACCAGTTCGATAGGATGGCTGAGGATACCGAGATCTGCTTCACCGCCACCGGAGAACGATCCGTCGTACACAATTACCCCGCCTATGCTCTCCTCCAGGGGAGCCCAGCCAATCTGTCCGACGAGAAAGTGGGGTCCCGGCTTGTCGGCGCGCAGCTCATTCGTGATCGGACGTTTCCTCACATTCTCAAACGAGATGTCCGTTCCTGCTGGAGTGGTGACCCGCATCTTGGATGCATTGTGGGTCAACTCGACCACCTTGTTTTGAAACTTCTCCTGAAGATCCATGTCCAGTTTTGCAATGCACCGGGTTATCCGCTCCGGATCTAATCCGCCGAGAAACAGATATCGAGTTCTTCCATTGGACATGGCCTCGATCCACGGTGTGGAATAGAGAAGCCACTGATTGTTGAACTCCACCCATACATCTGCTGCCGGTATGGCTTTTTTCAATGGCTCAGGGAGCTGTGGATCGGCAACTTTTCCATACCCGCGCGGCGTCGAATGATAGGCCACAAGCACCTTTCCTCCTGCAGCTTCGGCAGATTTAGCCACCTCCATCACTGGTTTCATATCCATGGCAGAATCGACCGTAATAATCACCGATTCCCCTTTTTTCACGCGACACATTTCATTCACAACGACATATCCTGCTTTTCCCAGTTCAAGTTCAAATATATCCGGCATTATTATCCCTCCTCCATTGCAGAGTATCTACAGCACTTCTTTTTCAGACGGCGATTCATAGGATAATTTACTTGTCCGAAGCCCCATTTGTACATAGATCTCAGCAAGTTTCAGGGCTGAATTCGCCGGGTCGATTACCGGTACGCTCAGTTCCCGCATCAGCCTCGGTGTCAAGGACGACATACCCGTGCAGCCCAACACAATGGCTTCAGCACCGTCCTTTTCGAGAGCGATCCTTGACTCCCTGGCTATTGCTTCGAACGCCTTGTCCTCATCTTTTAAATCGAGCACCGGTATACGCGCGTAGCGCACCGATGCCACTCTGCTTTGAAAACCATATGTTGCTACATTTTCCTTGATCGCATCTGCAGTGCTCTTCAGAACAGTGACAATCGAAAACCGAGCGCAGAGCCCCATGGCCAGAAAATAACTTGCCTCGCCCGCGCTCGTGACCGGAATCCGTACAGCTTCGCGGGAAGCCCTAACGACCGTGTCCATCGCACAATCCAAACTCACCGCATCATAGCCCTCTTTTTCTGCCTTCCTCACCTCTTCGATGATGTAGGGTGCTGCAAGCGCTTCGTCATAGGCTGCTTCTATGGATTCCGGCCCGTGAGACAGGCACACAACATCGACCTCGGTGCCGGACATTGCGGCTTTCCTTCTCTCCTCTATTTGACTGTCTCTGAATGAGCCCGACGCATTCGGGATAATTACTTTGACTCGCATGGGGTCCCTTTTTCTCCACTAGATTCCGACTTTACACTAAATATGCATTTTAGAGGTACAAGTTGAAATGTCAAGAAAAACCACGGTAAAAGTAGCTGCCTTTATCCCCGCAAAGATTTCCTCACCTGACGTACCCGTGAAGTTCAGTGAGAGAAGTATTGAGCAGATACTCTCGAATGGTTCAAGGGCTTAGACCGATAGACCTTTTTACATAGTATCACACGTCCCCGATTATTGCATCACCAAATGTACAGTGCTTTATCTGTTTTCGTAATGTATCGCACTTATTTTACCTATTGTCAATAGAAGAATACATAAAATTAATGTTTATGAAAAATATGGAAGATATTGTGATGAGTATGCCGACAGGAACGTATCCCTGAGATTATGATATCCCGATACTGATGGCTTGCAGAAAAAAATCGATGGTGGTAAGTTTTAATAAAACATTTCATGAGATGTCCCTGTAAGTAAAAAGCGCTGAATATGATTATCGAACTTTCTCTGGAAGACGGGACAGAGGCGAAAGGTGAGTTCGATGAAGGAGCGTTTCAATGGAAAATAGATACATCCTGACCGCATTCGGAAAGGACAGACCGGGGGTCGTCGCCGATGTATCACAAATCGTCTATGAAATAGGCGGGAATCTCAAAGATTCCACCATGACAAGGCTCATGGACGAATTCGCGATCATTCTCCTCTTTTCCGTCCGTGAGCCTGATGTCGATAAACAGCTTACCATGGAATGCCGGAGGCTCGAAAGGGATAAAGCGATTTCAGCCTTTTTTCGACGGTTGGAGGCAACGGAGGCAGGGCCTGAAGCAGCACAGCCTTCCCATACCCTTTTCATCGAGGGTATAGACCACACGGGTATCGTGTATCGTGTGAGCAGATTTTTGGCTGACCGCGATATTAACATCGTCAATCTGTCTTCGAAGGTGAGCTTTTCACCCGAGAGCGGGTCTGCACTCTATACTATGGAGATCGAGGCCTGGGTACCAGAAGTGCGGGCCATCGATGAACTTCAAAAAGGACTCGATCAACTGGGCGAGGAACTTCAAATCGAGATCCATATGCGGCCACACTGAGCGTCTCTTGGCAGAGGTCATGCCTAGACCGCAAAGATAATTTAAGCTTCATTCTGGAAGACATGCTTCAATGTCAACAGAGTGCAGTACGTCTTAAACACCATATAGTATTCCTGCATTACGGACAAAAAGGGGGATTTTCATGGCAGATTTTTTACATGAATACGTACGAAAGGCATACGGATCGGCTATCGGTAAATCTCGACGAGACCTGGTAACCCCGGCCCTCATTCTCGACCTCGATGTTGCGAAGCGCAATATCCAGTTCATGACCGAACGAATTCGCTCGATGCCGGCGGAGCTGAGACCTCATATCAAAGTCCAAAAATGCCCTGAACTTGCGAAACTGCAAATAGGAGCGGGTGCCATCGGGGTCTGCACGGCAACCGTGTGGGAGGCCGTTGTCATGAGCAGAGCCGGTATCGAGGATGTGCTCATCGCCAATGAAGTGTGCGGCCCTGAAAAGATTGGGGCGCTGGCAGAGGCGGCCAGGCACGGGAGGATAAGTGTGGCGGTTGACAACAGGGAGAATGCCGGTGAACTGTCCGAAGCAGCCCGTGCAGCGGGCAGCGAGATCGGCATCCTCATCGAAGTGGATGTGGGCATGGGCAGGGGAGGAGTGCGGTCGGGCGATGAAGCCGTAACCCTAGCACAGCATCTGAGCAGCCTCTCCAATCTCCGGTTCCTTGGCGTGCAGGGGTACGAGGGACACTGTATGCTCGAACCCGACCGCGATGTTCGAATTGCAAAGGCAAAGAAGGCCATGGACTATGTGGGGGAAGTGATCGGACAACTGGCAAAGGCAGGTTTCGAATGCAAGGTCGTCTCAGCGGGAGGAACCGGCACCTACGACATAACCGGCGCGGACCCGCGGGTCACCGAGATACAGGCAGGCTCCTACGTCTTTATGGACAACTTCCATGGCAACCTGGTACCAGGATTTTTACGTTCTCTGACGGTGCTGAGCACGGTCATCATACAGCATGGCAACACCATCGTGATGGATGCGGGTCGGAAATCGGTGGGTATCGACTTCGTGCAGCCCACCATAGTGGAGTATCCCCAGTATCAGTCCCGCTATTTTGCCGAGGAGCATGCCCTCTTCGATGTGGACGAGATGTGTACACTCAAACGCGGCGACAAGGTCGAGTTCGTCCCCGGCTATGCACCCACCACGGTCAATCTCTACGATGCCTACCATGTGGTCGAAAATGATATGGTTACTGATATCTGGCCTATTATTCCTCGAGGTCCCGGCCACGCGGGTTTTCTGAGCGAATCGCAGAAATGATCGCTCTCCAATCACGTATCCCATTGATGCTGTGGAATAGACAGAGATACATTCAGTGGTATGTACACATCTATTTTCGGTTTTTCCGAATAATGCATACCTGAGTATGTTATAGTGATTTTATGAGAATATTCGGGAGGTAGTTAAGGGGAAGAAACGCAGGCACTTACATGTAAATTATTTCATATAGTAAATTGCCTGTGTGTAAATTCTGTTTTTCCACTCACTACCTACTCAAATTTCTCTCGGTACTCATTTTCTGGATAATCCCTATTTTCAAAGGAGTGACCGAATATGGCCACAAAACCGCGATACGTTTCCGCACAAGAATTCGATGATATATTCACATCGGTCTGCAACTGGGGACGGTGGGGAAAGGACGATGAGAGAGGCACGCTCAACCATATCACACCAGAGCATGTACGCAGGGCGGCATCTCTCGTTCAATCTGGACACACCGTCTCACTTGCCATCCCCATCAACAAGGTGGCTGGTCCGGACAATCCTCACCCTGCCCTGCACCACATCACTCACAATCACGATATCGACATTCCGCAGGGAGAGCCCCACTTCGTCCTTGATTTTTTCGGCAGTGAATGCCATGGCGACTGCCACACCCATATCGACGCCCTCTGCCATGTCAGCTACAGGGGAAAGCTCTACAACGGAAAACCTGTGAGCAGCGTAACCTCCCACGGCCCCGAAATCATGGACATCGCTTCATATGCACACGGCATAGTGGGGCGAGGCGTGCTCCTTGATATTCCACGCCATCGCAAGGTCAAGTGGCTCGAACCAGGTGAGGTAGTGACGGCAGAGGAGCTGGAGGCTGTCGAGAAGGCGCAAGGGGTGCGACTTGGAGATGGAGATATATTTGTATTTCGCACGGGCCATCACCGCAGACGTCTCGAACTGGGTCCATGGGACAACTCCTATGAGGGAGAAGGCAAGGCGGGCCTGCATGTCGATACCATACCCCTGCTTCACGAACGCAGGGTCGCGGCGTTTCTGCCAGATGGAGATGGGGAAACGGTACCCTGCAATGTTGAGGGAATGGCCTACCCAATTCACACACTCCAGATCACCGCCATGGGTATGGCGTGCGCGGACAGCCTCCAATTCGAGGAACTGGTCAAGGTGTGTGAGGAGGAAAAACGTTGGGAGTTTATGGTCGTAGCAGCTCCGCTCCGACTACCAGGAGGAACCGGCTCCCTGTTCAACCCGATAGCGATCTTTTGATCGACAAGCTGTAGAAAGGTGTACACGTCAAGACTGGAGGAGACCATGGACCGGTGAGGCGAGGTGCGCGTTGTAATCTGGTGATTACCCCCCGGAAGGAATCCCAGTCTCCTCCAGGATCCATCGGTTGTGTGCAAGCTTGATATTTTCTAATGAGATGTCGAAGGGATTATCCCCCAGTTCCCTGCCGTCAAACGTAACAACCCTGTCGGCATATTTCAGAACCGCCCGGGCAGAGGGTTTCAATATCTTCTGGTTCTTCGTTCTGATAATCAGGAAGACTCCGGGCTCGACGAAGGTGCGGAGGCTGTTGGATTCACACACCACTGCGGTCCCCTCAGGTATCAGCCTGAGAAGCGCTTCCATCCCTTCCTCCAGGTGATCTTTCACAGCCCTCAGCCAGTACACTTTCCAGGCACCTGAAGCCAGGAGACGGGATGTGTCTTTTTGCAGATCTCCATTTTTCTCCTCCAGTATGCAGTAGGCCCCTTCAAATGAGGCACAAATTCCACATCCCTCGCCTCCCCGCGGGCATGTTTCTCCTTTCCGGTGTATGGTGGTAACTTTGACTGCAATGAGCGGGAACTGCTGAGCATAGCGTTTGATAAGATTGCAAGCAAGGAGTGTCTTGCCGCTGTTTCTTCCTGCAGCTCCCAGGAGTATCATGTTGTGCTTGATGATGGCAGCCATCTTTCCTTCCACATATCTTCAGCTCTCCTCGAAATATACGATATATTGATCACGTCCATCATAGTATTTCTCACAACATAACAGAAAAACTTATGAACGAAATCAAAATAATCTGTTACATTAGAGGTTCCCACGCGTACCTCCCACGGGTATGGGTAATTCAGCAATACCGGAGGCGATAGTTAATGCCCGCTAAGTCCATTTCCGCTACAGTACCAAATTCCGGCAGAATCGTGCACGATCCTGAACTCTGCCGTGGCTGCAGGATCTGTGAGGTTGCCTGCTCAGCCTATCACGACGGTGTATGCAGTGCCCATCTCTCCAGGATTCACGTGATCCCCGACGATCTGGCACTCGAGTTTCCCGCCCATGTGTGCAAACAGTGCCCGTACCCGAGCTGCTATTACGCATGCCCGAAGAGAGACAAAGCCATGTGTATCGACGAGGATACCGGAGCGCGTTACATCAACGAAGAGGAATGTATACGGTGCGGTTCCTGTTTCCGGGCCTGTCCCTTTAACCCGAGCCTCGTATGGCAGAGGGAGGAGGATTCGAAAAATATATACTACAAATGCGACCTGTGTCGAGACAGGGACCAGGGACCTATCTGTGTGGAGGTCTGCCCACGGGGCGCCCTGACCTTCCAGGCAAGAGGTGGAAAATAATGAGCACTCCATACGGATGGATGGGAAAGATCTCGAGGGTCGATCTGGAAACGGGAAAGATCAGAACCGAAGAAACTCACCAGTATGTGCCCGAATACATCGGAGGAAAGGGTGTGGCGACCCGCATTGCCTGGAACGAGCTCAAGCGAGGCGTGGGTCCCTATGATCCGGAAAATCCACTTATGTTCATGGCCGGGCCCCTTACCGGCACCCTGGCGCCTGCATCGGGCAGAGGTTCGGTGTGCGGGATTTCACCTCGAATCTACCCCACTCCCTGGTTCACCTACGGTACCATGGGTGGAGACTGGGCTGCCGAGCTCAAATACGCCGGTTTCGACGGGGTGGTTGTCAGGGGCAATGCATCGAAGCTCGTGTATCTGTGGATAAACGATGGAAAGGTCGAGATTCTCGATGGGAGCGAGCTGGCGGGTCTCGATACCTTCGTGACACAGCGATACCTGAAGGAGAAACACGGCCGGCGTACACAGGTGGTGTGTATCGGCCCGGCAGGTGAAAACCGAGTGCTTTGGTCTACCATACAGCACAGATTGTCCAACTCGATAGGAGATGCGGGTTTTGGTGCGATCATGGGTGCGAAAAATCTCAAGGCAATCGCCATCGGAGGTACCGGAGGCGTAAGAATAGCGAGACCAGATGACTTTATCGCTGCCTGCCGCAAAATCCACGCAATGATCAAGAACGGCCCCACCACACATCCATATCATGCCCCCTGGGGTCCGGAGACACAGCAGTGCAGCCACGGGTGCCCGCTTGGCTGCGGAAAATTGCACAAAAACGTGCCCGCCGGGGTCACCGTGGGCAGCGGTACCAGGAATATGATGACCCACTGTGAGGACTATGCCTTTATTTGCGGTGAACGCACCACCAACTATCCGACCGAGGACATACGGGACATATACAAGGGCGATATGTTTACCAGAGAGACAAAGGCCTTTGGCGAGAGGATCGGCACCGAACTGCAGGCGCTCTGTGAGGGCCTTGGCTTGACGAGCTCATTCCTGATCAACTACTATCCCTGGTTCTGGGTCTGTATTGAAAACGGTGTCACGGAAATCGAAGGTTTTACCCTGAAACCCGAAGAGCCGCAGTTCTGGTTCGACTTCATGAAAAAGGTGGCGTACCGGGAAGGCGGCATCGGGGAAGTCTTCTCCGGGGATATGCTCAGGGCGGTCGACCAGCTCGACCTCCCGCCCGTGGTAAAAAAGGCTGCCCTGTTTCAGTTCCCCATGTGGGGGCAGCCGGCGCACCGCCAGGGCAGGGCCTATGAGTCGCAGCCCACACCCCTGTGGATCAACACCATGCTGCACTGGATCATCGATTCGCGGGACCCCATGGCATGTCACCATCAGTCCTCCTTTGTGGCAGGCTGGTTCCCCCTGCACCACGAGGGCAAGTGCGGCACGCCGGATTCGAACATGGAAAAACTGAGAGCCACCTATAGAAAAGCCTTCGGTACATCCGAAGGAATAGAGCCTGGTCTCAATAATATTGAAGGGAAGACCAAACTTGCGGTGTGGCAGGACAACCGGGCACAGATCAAGGACTCCCTCCTGCTGTGCGACTGGCTATTTCCGGCAATCCTACACACTTTTCCATCCCAGGAGGAATACCTGGAAGCCGATGACTACTACGGAGACATAGATGCCGAAGCAAAGATGCTGGCGCCTCTCACGGGACTGGATATCGACACTCCATACATAGACAGGGCAGGAGAACGCATTCGCAACGTGGACCGGGCTCTCCATATTCGGAACTACAACCGCTCCAAAGAGATCGACACCACCGGCGAGTGGTACTACGAGTACCCCGAGAAGTCAGACGGCAGCACGCTGGACAGGGAGATGTTCAACGCCCTTCTTGAAAGTTATTACAGAAACAGGGGGTGGAATGCAACCACCGGTCATCCCACACGTGCTAAACTCGAGGAGCTCGACCTGAGAGATGTAGCCGATTCGATTGAGAGCAGGACAAAAAGCAAGGATGATTAGCCGGGGCGGATGTTCGACTATGTTTCTTTGTAAACATACTCACCTGAACAGCACACAGTATTCGGACAAGATGATCGGGCATGTAAGTAAGGATACAAACAGGTGGATACGAATGGGTAGGATATTGCATTTCATGAGAGGAGGCTGGCTATGGATTTATGGGGGAAAACGGCGATCGTAACAGGGGCCGGACGTGGCATCGGGAGAGAGACCGCCCTTAGTCTTTGCACGGGAGGGCTGTAAAGTGGTATTGGTCTCGAGAACGGAAAAAGAGCTGCAGGAGGCAAGGGATGCGCCGTTGTGGCAGATGTGACGAAACGGCAAGATATCGACCTGATTATTAAGACAGCAATAATGACATACGATTCTCTCGAGATACTCATCAACAATGCGGGGACACATGTGGCATCGCCTTTCTTTGAAATGGATGAAAACGAGTGGAACGAGAACATGAACATAAATCTCAAGGCCACCCTTTTCTTGAACCAGGCTGCCCTGAAGATCATGAAGGAGAATAGACAGGGCTATATCATCAACGTATCCTCCACCGCAGCCCTGCAGGTTCCTGCCCGCGCCGTGGCATACGGAATCTCGAAGCTTGGAGTGGTGGGTTTGACACAGGCACTCTATGAAATGGGAAAGGAATTCGGCGTCAAGGTAAGTTTCATCTATCCAGGAATGACCGACACGCAGATGCTCCGCAGCATCAACCTGCCCGTTGATCCCAGTGACTGGATGCTCCCAGAGGATATTACCAACTGCATACTGTTCATCCTAAAGCAGAGTGATCGTGTAGTGGTCAAGGAAATCGTGCCGTGAGCTGCCCGCCACGACAGTATCTGAGATGAATGTTAAAATTGGAAAGAGATCATTCGACAGGCCGAGCCTCTTACATCCAGTGTATTTCGCCTGCCTCCTCGAAGATGAGCACGTCATTCATGAATGCGACAGCCTTACGCAGCCCCTCGTCGGCCGACATGAGAGGGTCCTCGTATTCTATGCTCAGTACCCCTTCATAACCAACGAGCTTCAAGGTGCTTATGAACTTCTTCCACCACAGCCGATCGTGTCCATACCCAAGAGTCCTGAAGGTCCAGGCCCTATGCAGTAGATCCGATTGGGGCTTCCAGTCGATATTCCCCCGCCACCTCACCGTATCCTCTTCGATAACGACGTCCTTGGCATGCACGTGAACGATCAAGTCCCGCAGTTTCTTGATCGCCAGGAGTGGGTCAACACCCTGCCAGAATATGTGGCTCGGGTCGAAGTTGCAGGCAATGACGTCTCCGACCTCATCCCGCAGCAGAAGGAGGGTTTCGGGATTGTAAACCGCATCGCCGGGGTGCATCTCAAACGCCAGTTTGACGCCTGCATCCTGCAAGCGCTTGGCCATCTCCCGCCAAAAAGGAAAGATCCTCTTTTCCCACTGCCACTCCACCGCCTTTCCGAAAAAAGGAGGCCAGGGGCAGGTGATCCAGTTCGGAAACTTTGCCCCCTCACCCGCACCTGGGCAGCCTGCAAAACCATTGAGTATGCCGACCCCCAGTCTTTTCGCAAGCTTCAAACCGTTGACGATGGCGCTTGTGTGTTCTTGAGCGATTTTTTCATCTGGATGAAGCGGGTTACCGTGCACAGCCAGGGCACTGATTTCCAGGCCTGCCGACTTATAGGTATCAACGAAGCGTTTCAGCGCACTCTCGTCTCGGAGAAGCACCTGCGGTTTGCAGTGCGCATCACCCAGAAAACCTCCGGCAGCGGGCTCAATAGCCTTCAGACCGGCCGCTGCAGTCTTTTTTACCGCATCTTCCCAGGAATCTTGTATGAAACAGTTTGCCATGACGCCCAGTCTCATCGCCGCCCCCTTTCTTCATGCTCTTTAAGTCCTTCATTCCGGATATCTCCTGTGGGGTGGACGGATTTTCCCGTTGTTTCCGATCTCCAGCAGTATGCCCAGTGTCGACTCAGTGTCGAGGTAGTAGAACTCGTCCTCGTCATACTTGCCGCTCTGGATGACCTCGATACCCTTTCTCCTGTACTCCTCTATGGTCTTCTGACAGTCTTCGACCCATTCCTTTACATGGTGTATTCCCTCGCCATGCTTTTCCAGAAAGTCGAAATAGACGTTCGGTCCCTTGATCGGCTTGATAAGCTCGAGGTGTCGATCACCGACCCATGTCAGGGCAAGCAATGCCGACCACTCCGAGGGTTTGCCATGGTAGGTGGGCTCCCGCATATCGGGCGGCCCGAATTCGTAGATATCCCATGGACCGGCACCGAATATTTCAGTGTAATTCTTGAGGGCTTTGTCCATGTCCTGGATCACGATACCCACCTGAATGATCTTTCTTTCCTTCATCGAAAAACTCCTCCCGATTCTAAAATGTAGGGCCCATTTCAAACCAGCATGCCGAAAATCCTATCACTCGCGTATGATGTACCGGTTCATACGAGCCTGGTTTTCACGGGCTCATTGCCGATTCACCGATACGCACCCCTTGGAATATCCATACAGGAAATGCAGCCACGAAAGCTGTTCTTTACATTATTCGGGATACATCCTTTCAGGCTCACGGATCTCACCGTTGTTCCCAATTTCGTATAGAACTCCCAACTCGGGCTCAGTGTCCAAATAGTAGAACTCATCGCCGTCGTACTTCCCGCTCTGTAAGATCTCTATCCCCTTCTTCCGATATTCCGCGATCGTCGCCTGACAGTCATCGACCCACTCCTTTATGTGATGTATACCGGCACCTCTCTTGTCTAGGAAATGGGTGTACACACTTTCACCGCTCAGGGGCTGCATGAGCTCAAACTGGATATCACCAACCCAGGCCAGCGCCAGTACCCAGGTTGCATCCGACGCCTTTCCCATGAAAGTGCACTCTCTGAGTCCTGGTGGAGCAAAGGTGTAGACAGCCCACGGACCGATGTTCAATATAGAGTAGTATTTTTCCATGGCCCTGTCGATATCCGTAACCACATGCGCGATTTGAATGATTTTTCGTTCTCCCGGTTTCTTCACAACCATACATCCCTCCCTAAAGCATAGTAGAGTCAGGTTCACATTTTCCTGCTCATCGATCGACCTCTTCTTTTGAAAACCCGATTAAAAATGAGAAGCGTAGCGTGAACATGGGAAGATCCGCTACGCTCCTCCTTTATATCCGTATATGCATACACCCAACAGAATGGCTCAACCCTACCTCGACGCCTTGACCTCTTCCCACAGAGTTACCCAATCATCCATGGTCGCATACTTACCTGGTTCCAGCGGAATTGGACCGTTGAGTATGTTATCCGAGAAGAACTTCGGGAGATTATCATAGGGGAAGTAGCTGTAGAGCTCTTTGCTGAGCAATGGCGGAGCGTCGCTCGTCACGCACCCCATGTACATCTCTGCAAGCTCTATCTGTGTGTCCGTGGACAGCATTTGATCGATCAGGGCATACGCGCCATCCAGATTGGGAGCATTCTTTGGAATGCCGTAGCTGTCGAGAAATATGAGGGTACCCTCTTTCGGGATACAACCCCAAATGTCGTAGCCCTCGGCCTTCGCTTCTCCGGCAATCATGATATTGGCGCTGAACCATCCATCGGCTTCACCCGAAATGAGCATCGACTTTGCCTCACCGAATGAACTCACAATGGCCCGCGCGCCTCTTTTCATATCGATGAGCAGGTCTCTCACTTCCTCGAACTCATCCTCTGTCAGGAGGCTTGGATCACGGGTTACGCCGATGGCTCTGGCGGCTTGGGTAATTTGTCCCAGCGCATCATCGAGCATGATATATCTCCCCTGCCACTCCGGTTTCAGCACATCCCACCATGAATCGATGCAATCTACCCTATCCGCAGAATAGACGAAGTCGTTCTTTCCAAAGGCACAGGGCACGCCCCAGATCTTTCCCTGATAGTTGAACTGTTCAAATGCCTTCAAAATTTCTGGATGCAGGTTCTTGTAGTTGGGTATCCTGCTCGTATCTATTGGTTGGAGAAGATCGTTTACTACCAATTGCTCGACATTGGCCTGGTTCGGAGTGATAACGTCGTACTCTGCACCTGCCTTCAGCTTCGCGAAAATTTCATCGTTGCTGCTTATGTAGGTCATGGTTACAGTAACACCATGTTTTTCTCCGAATTCCGCAAAGGTTTTTGGAAAATCGTAACCTTCCCAGCCAAGCATCCTGATAGTGCCACTGATCTTTCCCTCTACCTTCTTACCGCTTCCTGTTAAAACACTGAAAGAGATGATCAGGGCCAGTACAAGGAAGACAGAGGCGGTTATACCAAAAGGAGTTCGTTTTCTCATTCTCAACATCTCCTTTTTTAACAATAGATTTTGCTTCGCTGTATAATTTGAAGCAGCATCTTCATATCACATCTCAGTTTGAGAAGGCGTAACTATGCGCTTCGCAGCATTTCTGTTACACACATCACCTCCTTTCGTATGACGTACCAGTTTTTCCTCCTTCCAGCTGCACCACCTCCTTTGTCATACATCGCTTTTTCTAAAAATGCACCTCAACGCAGGGTTCTGATTTTAGCATATTTATTTGCAATGACGATCAATGTCATTGAAAATACTAGTACAATGGTTGCAATTGAATTTATCGTAGGTGATACACCTCGACGTAGCATTCCCCAGATTACGATGGGCAGTGTATTACGCTTACCAATTATGAAAAAGGTCACGAGAAATTCATCGAAGGACAGCGCAAAGGTGAGCATCATGACCCCGATTATTGAAGGCCTTATGATAGGGAATGTTACATACCTGAACGTTTGAAGGGTAGTAGCCCCGAGATCCTTCGCAGCCTCTTCCACCGAAATATCAAACCCTGACAGCCTTGAATTCATGACCAGAACCGCAAAGGGTATACAGAAGATGCAATGTCCAAAAATGACCGTCAACAGGGACCTCTTGAAATCAATAGCTGCAAAAAAAGACAGGAGCGAAATGCCGAGAATGATGGCGGGAAGGGTTATGGGTATGAGAACCGAAAAGGATACAATGTTCTTGAACCTGAAATCGTATCGCGTAAGGGCAAATGATGCCAGAGTTCCAATGGTAACCGAGATTGCCGCTACCGCCAACGCTACATACACACTGTTTTGAAGCGAGGTCAAAAATTTCTTATTGGTTACAACTTCTTTATACCATCTTCCTGTAAATCCTTCAAAGGGGAACTTGAGCGACGATGTGGGATTAAAGGAATAGAGTATGATTACCGCGAGCGGAAACAGGAGATACAGCAGGATAAGTATGGTGATTACATCTAGAACTCCGAATCGAATACCTTTTTTCGGTCGCACTCAGAATTTCCTCCTCAGCTTCAAAATCGTGGTTATTCCGATGAAGAGGTTTATCAGCAAGATCAAAACGAAAATCATGAAATACGCAAGGGCAGAACCGAAGGGCCAGTTGTAGGTCAGTCCGAATTGGTCCTGCATGATTCTTCCCACCATCAACCCCTCTGTCCCACCCACCAGTTGAGGTGTGACATAATCGCCCGTGGAAATGGTGAGGCTAAAGATGAAACCTGTTATGACCCCAGGCATACTCAGCGGAAGTGTCACTTTATAGAATGTTTTGAACTTGTTTGCCCCCAGGTCTCTCGCCGCCTCTATCAAATCGATACTGATATTCTGCATGGAGGAAAAAATGGGAAGAATAGTGAATGGTGTAAGAATAAACACAAGGGTTATAATAATAGCTGTTGGGCTGAACAAAATAAACCTGAGCGGCTCCTCTATGAGACCGAGGTACTTTAAAATTTGGTTGATAAGACCGCTGCTCCCGAGAATGGTCCTCCACGCATAGACCCGTACAAGATAACTACTGAAGAGTGAAACCAATATCAGATACAACACAACATCCTGTAATTTTTTATACTTGAAAGTCAATGAATATGCGACAGGATAACTGATCACCACGCATATCAGGGCTGTTGTGATTCCGATTCTGAGTGATCTCAGTATGGTAATCGGATAGAGTTTTTTCGAGAATATGTACAGGTAGTTTTGCAGGGTGAACGTTGGAACGAGACCCGTTGAGGTCTTCAGCCAGAAACTGTATACAAATAATACGAACATCGGGGCAAAGAAGAAAAAGGTAAAATATGAAAAGAGAGGAGTGAGTAACAGAATATGTTTTCTACTTTTTTTCATGACGAGATGAGTACACCCCTCTAAGCGTATCAGCGATGCATCTACTCCAAATAAACATTGACATCCTTTCGGGAAAAACCCAGGATGACGGTTTCTCCGATGTCGTTTTCTTCAGCAGCTATTTCACTTTCTTCCTCAGCAATATTTTCCTGTGCTATCAGGATTAGGTTTTCAGAAATACGTACATAGTACTTGACAATTGATCCAAAAAACACGATGTCTTCTATTTTTCCAGGCATTTGATTCTCGTAAGATTTTTTCGCCCTCCCGATGACCCTGCTGACCTTTTCGAGTCGAATTGCCATAACGACTTTATCACCAACTTTAACATCTTTGTTTCGATTTGTGATAAACTGCAGGCCGTCGGCATTGATCAACAGATGATCGGTATTTACCTTTTTAACTTCCCCATCCAGGACGTTGCTTTCCCCTATAAATGTTGCGGCAAATCTCGAATTGGGGTGGCTGTATATTCTCTTTGGCGTATCAACCTGAATTATCTCTCCGAGTTTCATCAGCACAATTCTATCCGACATGACCAGAGCCTCTTCCTGATCATGGGTCACATAGATAAAGGTGATCTTCAGTTTCTCCTGAATTTTCTTGAGCTCAATCTGCATCTGTTTCCGTATCTTTAAATCCAATGCTCCCAGGGGCTCATCAAGCAGTAACACTCTTGGCTCATTCACAAGAGCTCGTGCCAGAGCTATTCTCTGGCACTGCCCGCCGGAAAGCTGGTTTGGTCTTCGCGGTTCGAACCCTTGCAGCTGCACGAGCTCGAGCATTTTCTTGACTTTACCTTCGATCTCATCCCTTGGTCTCTTTTTCAAAAACTGGCTGAATGCGATGTTTTCATATACCGTCATGTGAGGGAAAAGCGCATATCTTTGAAAAACCATGTTCATCGGTCTTTTAAAGGGCGGCAGACCTATGATGCTTTTCCCATCAAGCAATACCTCCCCCGAATCCGGTGTTTCAAAACCAGCAATGATTCTCAGCAGCGTCGTTTTCCCGCAGCCACTCGGCCCGAGTAAGGATATGAATTCACCATCCTCCACTGCCAGATTGAAGTCTTTGACCGCGGTTACTTCACCGAAGGTTTTGCAGATGTTGTTCAGCGTGAGAGCACTTTCATCCTTCTGTATCATCACCATCTTCCCCGCCTGTCAGAAAAAGCGTGCATCATCAAGTAGATTACACTGTAAAGCTACTCCTGTCCACCATTGAATTGCGACGCTACCCTACCGAATAACTTTCGAGTACTGGTGGTTCCATGGCTGTTAGCTTCCATATGACTTTTGCAACCGCTCATCCCCTGTGGCACACTCGTATATTCTATCGAGCTCCACTCTGATATCTTCATCGATGCGGTACGTGTGCTCCTCTATCCGTTTTTTTACCAGTTCCTGCGCGTACTGACGGATGGAACGTGGGCCCAGCTCGATCCACTGACCGAGATTTGAGTGAGTAAACAGCTCCGGCTCCCAGAACTCATTCCTGAAATTCATGAACGTGGCCTTGCTGCCGATATGGCTCTGCCCCGGACCGACGGCTCTTATTTCATCAACCATGAGCCTCTCTTCAGTCCACTCTTCGCTCTTCAACACGTTCTTCAGGTATTCGATGATCTCCATCACGATGACCAGCATCTCTGCAGAGTAGAGCTCGCCGTGATTCAGGAGCCCGCCGCAGCGGAAGGCCCTTGCGCCTGCCAACGCAGCAAGAAGGGTATGGGTTCCGATCTCAAAGGCAGCCTGTGCATCGGGCTCCTTTGCAGCGGTGAGAAGAGTCTTCGCCATGATCGGTATGCCGTAATACCGACAGAGTGCAATCTTGTGGAGCGTAATGCGCGCATATTCCGCCGATCCGTATACAAATGTTGCATACTTCATATCAAAGGGATCCGCCTCAAAGGCATCGTTGGGAGAGATGTAGTTAAAGGATTTCGTATTTATCAAATCGAGCATGGTCAAACCTGCAAAATGCTCGAACATGCTCTGGAGCAGTGCCGACTGTACAAAAATCGGTGCTGAGACTCCCGCAACGGGCATGGTGGAGACCCACATGGGTACACCCTTGTCCAGCAGCCGATATGCAATGTCCAGGTTCTTCCTGTCAAATGATCGAGGGCTGATCATCCATAATCCGAAGGTGAACCACTTCCCCGCTGCCCTGGCCATCTCGTACACGTATTGGGCGCACTCGACCGTTGACTTGTCCATGATCTCGTAGATGTCGTTGCATTTGTATCGTGAATACTCGTAGGAAATCTTGTGCATGAGAATTTCCTGGAGATGAACCGGTTCATCCATGGGCTTGACCGGTGCTGCACCGACCGTGCCCAGAACATCGCAGAGCTTTGTAAGATCGATGAGGTCCTTCTTTGTCGGTTCTCTTATCTCTCCAGTATCCAGATCATAGTACTTCGTCTGATTCACCCCTGAAGATACGATCCAGTTGTTCGAATCCAGAGCGTATCCGGGCAGCACATATTTTGATTTTTTCAAAGCGTTCAGCACCAAATCACTGCGAAAGGTCACATTCTCCTTGTCGATATTGACACCTCGGTAGTTTGAAAGAATATTCAATATACCCGAATGTGGTACATGGATGCCGACTTTCTCAGTCAAGTGGAGTGCCTTCTCATGCATCACGTCAATCTGCTCTCTTGAAAGACCTCCTTGAAGAAAGAACCCGTCAATAAACATCCTTGCAATCCCTTTCGCTTCGAATTCGGTTTAATCATTCCTACAACACCCAAGCGGCACTCTGCCCGATACACTCGTCAGTATGTGCACCCTTTTCTCATCCCCTGCACTGACGTCATTGCTCAATTCCTCACACTGATACCTGCCACCAGTACGAGCCACAGATCACAATGATCATTTAACCTTGAAGGAATCGGCCAGTTTTTCATCATTGATAGCCCGTTGATATATCCTGTCAAGCTCCTTTTGCGCGTGCTCATCGATGCGGTAGCTGTGCTCCGCGATCCTCTTCTTCACTATCTCGTTCGCATACCGCCAAATGGACTTGGAACCCATATCCCTCCACTGCCCCAGATTCGAGTGGGTGAAAAGCTCTGGCTCCCAGTACTCCTTTCTGAAATGATTGAACGTGCTCTTTCTCCCGATGAAACTATGTCCTGGACCGACCTCTCTGATTTCATCGACCATGAGCGTTGCATCTGAAAACTCTTCTCTTTTCAGCACGTTCTTCAGGTACTCGAATACCTCACGTATTATGACCACCATTTCTGCAGAATAGATCTCACCGCACGACAGCAGGCCCGCGGTTCTGAAAGCCCGGGCACCTGCAAGCGCCGCAACGAGAGAGTGGACACCCACTTCGAAGGCAGCCTGGGCATCAGGTTGTTTACCGGCTGTGTTGAGGGACTTGGCGATGACCGGGATGCCGTAGTACCTGCAAAGGGCTATCTTGTGCAGTGTTGCTCGCGTGTATTCGGCAGACCCGTACACGAAGGTCGAGTACTTCATGTCGAAGGGATCCGCTTCAAAGGCATCATCGGGCGCAATGTAGTTATAGGATTTCGTGTTGATGAGGTTGAGCATGGTAAGGCCGGCAAAATGCTCGAACATGCTCTGTACGAGTGTCGAGAGCATTGTTATGGGGGCACTCACACCGGCAACGGGCATGGTTGAGACCCACATGGGTACACCCCTGCCAAGGAGATGGTACGCAACGTTCAGCCCGTTTTTATCGAAAGAACGGGGGCTGATCATCCAAACCCCGAAGGTAAACCGCTTGCCTGCAACCTGCGCCATTTCGTATACGTAATCAGCACACTCGGAGGTTGGCTTGTCCATGTGCTCGTATATGTCGTTGCATCTGAACCGGGAGTATTCGTAGGAAATTTTGTGCATCAGAATAATCTGCAGGTGTATCGGCGCGTCGAGGGGAACAACTGGAGCAGAACCGACCATGTCAAGCCTGTCACCCAGTTTCGTTAAATCAATGAGATCCTGCGTGGTGGGTTGTCTCAGCTTCATCGATTCGAGGTCATAGTATGTCGTCTGATGGGCTCCCGCATCTATCACCCATGCGTTCTGGCCGTAATCCGGGACATCGTAGCGTGCCTCCTTCAACGCCTTGAGCACTAGATTGCTCCTGAACCTGACAGTATCGCCCTCGATACCCACACCATCGTGCCCGGACAGGAGTTTCAGGATGCCTTCATGGGGTATCTGAACACCCACCTCTTCAACGAGCTCGATGGCCTTTTCATGCATCATGTCGATCTGATCCTTCGACAATCCACCCGAAAGCCCGAACTCCTCGATGTCCATACCCCTTCCCCTCTCTCGCTTTACTGGTGCTTTCCCCACAGTGCGGGGATCTGTGTTGATCCTTCACGACGCAGCTAAAAAAGTATTGAATAAAAACATTCTCAATCAGTGATAATCATGGTATGATATTCTGGATTTCGTAAGAAAATACTCATTATATCCGTGTACGCTCATATTGCAACACATAGTTCTATTGATATTCGAAATTTTCATCATAATGTTTGGCAGTCGAACTTCGCATTTTTATTTTAAACGGGAAAAGTAACTACTTAGTTAAAAAACTGAAATAAACCATGTTTTTTAACCGAGGCCCTCAAAGATTACGTGTTATATATCAGATTACGTCACATTCTTATACCGAAGTGTGAAAATCGACCTAGCGAAGCGCTAGCCTGGCGATTTCTTTATATGCACCATTGAAAGCATTCATGGGTTCTTACTACTTAAGAGAGGGCTCCGCATATGAAAATCGACGAAACTGACAGGAGCATCATTCGCATACTCGAGGAGAACGGACGGATCCCCAACAACGAGATTGCTTCGAGACTTTCCATATCTGAGGGTACCGTCCGGAACCGCATCAAGAAATTGACCGATAACAACTACCTGAAAATACGGGGGCTTACAAATCCCGACGCACAGGGTGAGAAGCAGCTCATCTTTATCCTCGTGAAACTTGAAATTACAAAGAGATGGAGAGAGATCGCAAAAAAGGTTTCCCAGCTCCCCAACGTGAAATCCGTATCCATGATTACGGGGCGTTTCGACCTCATCGTCGAACTCCATGTTGAGCATCACAGTCTCATCGATTTCTTGACCCACGACCTCGCCGACGTCGGTGACATTTCATCGACGGAGAGTCTTGTCACCATCGGAAATTTCAACAAATGGGTATAAAACCGAATACATACTCCTTGATATATGGGTGCCCCTGCTCTCATCCTCTGGTCTAGATGCGTGTCTCAATGCGGACAGAGAAGGGGCTTTCCCGGTTGCAGATGCTGGAAAAGCCCCTTCATCCTATGAATCACAAATCCCTTGCTACCTCTTTTCCCTGCTTTCCTTGCCGAATTTCTTGTTCACGATCATGGCGATTGAAGCATCACCGGTGATGTTCGCCGCAGTGCCGAAGGAGTCCTGAATGAGGAAGAGTGCGAACATGAGCCCCATCGCTTCCTCTCCGAATCCCAGCACTCCTGTGAGCACAGGCCAGGCTGCCATGATCGAACCACCGGGTACACCCACCGCACCGACCTCGATGATGCTCAGTATGATGATGAACATGACCACCTGGGCAATGTTGGGCAGCTTCATATAGGTCAGAAGCGACACGGTGAGCGCCGATATGGTTATCGTCATGGCAGAGCCCGAGAGATGGGTCTGCGAGCACATGGGGAACACGAAATCCGCCACATCCTCCTTCATGTTTGGGATGGTTCTACCGCGGGCAAGGGATACCGGCATGGTGACCGCACTCGAGGTGGTGCCCCAGGCGGTCAGGTATGCTGGAAACATGATCCTGAACACAGGGTAGGGGTTCTGCTTCGAGTATGCCCCCGCGATGGAGTACTGGATGAAAAGCCAGATCCACTGCAGGACCACGATGATGATGAGCATATAACCGAATACCCGCATCTTTGGCCAGATGTCACCCTTGAAGGCGATGGTGGCAAAGACGCAGCCCACATAGAAGGGAATGATGGGGATAATGACCCTGCGTATCATCTCTCCGGCGAGGTCCCGTCCCTCCTTCATCACGTTCATCAGGGTGTCTGACTTTACCCAGGTCATGCCTATACCGAGCACGAAGCCTAGCACGATGGACGTGATAAGGGACTCAGAGAAGGGAAAAGGTATTCGGATGTTCACGATGTTAGGCGGCAGGCTCCTGGGTTCTATCTCCCGCATGGCAACTTCCGCAATACCAGGCGCAGCTTTGAAGAAGATCACGATGACAACGGCGCCGATGACGCAGGCAATGACCGTGTACACATATGAGAGCACGAGCGTGTACCTGAGCATCTTGCCGGCCCGTTTCCCCAGGTCTGCGATACCCACGGTGAGGAAGGTCACCAGTATGAGAGGGAGGAAGAACTGTATGATGTCCCTGAGTATGGACCTTCCGAACACCACTACACTGATGAGCCACTTCGTGCCCACCCAGTTTCCTGCATAGGTTCCGATGATGATGCCCAGAACGATACCGATAACCAGCTTGATGATCAGTCGAAACTGTTTCATGGATTTCTCTGCCTCCTCTTAACGTGAATTTGCTTTATGTACGGCCTTTCCAACTTCCTGCAGAACAAAAGCAATGTCCCCGTGGTGAATATCGTTATGGGTAACAATCCGTATGGTTGCCTCGTCGCACACCTTCACCTTGATATTGCTTTTCAGGAGCTCCTGTGCGAGATCGGGGGCTTTCATACCCACAGTCGAAACATCCAGATTCACGATGTTGGTCATTACCCCGCCCCTGTCCACGCTGATTCCCAGAACTTCGAGGCCTTTGCGCAATTCCTCCGCATTTTCGTGGTCCTCGGGCAGACGCTTCACCATCTCCTTCAGACCGATGATGGCGGGAGCTGCAATAACGCCGGCCTGCCGCCATCCGCCCCCGAGCCGCTGCTTCACCCGCCGTGCCTCTTTCATGAAATTGCGGTCACCGGCAAGTATTGAGCCGATAGGCGCTGCAAGGCCCTTGCTGAGACAGAAGGCAGCGGCATCGCAGAAATCGACCAGGTCCTTCACATCCACATCCAGGGCCACCGCTGAGTTGAAGATCCGTGCACCGTCCATGTAAACCGTCAGGTTGTGATCCCGGGCGATGCGGATCGTCTCGTCGTATGCTTCCCTGCTTACGGCGAGACCCCGGTTCAGGTTGAAGCTGTTCTCCACACAGATCATGGTCGTTGATGCCCGCTGCACTGCATCGAGTTGAATGGCTTTTCGAAGCTGTGCGGGATCGTAGACGCCTTTTTGACTGTCCAAGGGCCGGGTCTGCACTCCGGATATGGCCGAAAGAGCGCCTGTCTCGAGATTGTAGATATGGGAGTCTAAAAAAACGACGATTTCGTCACCGGGTCTCGAAAATACCATGACCGCGATTTCATTGCTCATGGTTCCGGAAACCGTAAACATTGCTTCTTCCTTCCCAAGCATGTCCGCCGCAAGCCGCTCGAGCTCGAGAACGGTGGGGTCGTCTCTCAGGATATCGTCTCCCACTACGGCGTTCCTCATGGCATCCCGCATGGCAGGTGTCGGTTTGGTGACCGTATCACTTCTCAAATCGATCAGTCTGTTCATTGTCAATAAACCCGAAATCTCGCAAAATGGTTATCCCCATTGTAGTGGGAAAACGCTCCCTGTCAAGAGAATCAGTTATACACTTATCATGTTTTTCAATAAACATCGAAGTTTCCTGTTTCACACGGTTTTAAAGTGGCTTGTTATAAAAGGATTTGACAACAGAGAAATAATTATTATGCTAATGGGATATGTAAAAAAGTTTGCGGGCTGATCCTTTGCAATTTCACCGTAGATTATACTCTGAGCCTGTTTGATTAATCAGAAATCCAGTTACGATGACGGGTTCGTTTGAATGTGCACCACGAACAGTTGATCAATGATAATACGGGGGAAGGAGTACGACATGGGTGAATCATATCTTGAAATATTAAAAGGCAAGCTTGACGACAGGAATTACAAGGTGCTGACGGGCATTAAAAACGATCGTCTCCACACCTTTGTTGCAGATGCCGTTAAACTGTGCAACCCGGGGTCTGTCTGGATCCACACCGATTCACCTGAGGATGTGGAGCACAACCGGCAGATGGCGGTCACGTTGAACGAGGAGAGGCCTCTAAAACTCCAGGGACACACCATTCACTTTGACGGCATGGAGGATCAGGGACGCGACAGGGAGGCAACCAAGTACCTGGTCCCCAAGAACGAATCCATCAGCAAGGCTCTCAACCAGATGGAGCGGGAAACAGGCCTTGCGGAAGTGCGCGGTCTTTTAAAGAACGCCATGAAGGACCGGATCATGATCGTGCGTTTCCTGACGCTGGGCCCGAACAATTCCGAGTTCAGCATCCCCTGCGTGGAGTGTACCGATTCCTTCTACGTCTCCCACAGCCTGAACCTGCTCTACCGGCTCGGGTTCGAGGAGTTCAAACGCCTTGGTCCCAAGGCGCAGTTTTTCGCAATACTGCACTCATGCGGCAGGATGGACGACCGCATGGTCAGTGTTGAGTCGGACAAGAAGTGCATCTATATCGACCACACCACAGACACCGTGTACAGCGTCAACACGCAGTACGCTGGCAACACGGTGGGATTGAAAAAGCTGGCTCTTCGATTGACCATCCGCAAGGCCGATCGGGAAGGCTGGCTTGCAGAGCACATGTTCCTGAGCGGGGTGCATGGCCCTGGCGGCCGCAAAACCTATTTTGCCGGCGCATTCCCGAGCGCATGCGGCAAGACCTCAACGGCCATGCTGCCCGGTGAAACCATACTCGGAGACGACATCGCCTACTTTCGTGCCGTAAATGGACGCTGCATGGCCGCCAACGCCGAATCGGGCATCTTCGGCATCATCCAGAACGTGAATGCCAAGGACGACCCCTCGATCTGGGACGTATTGACCAAGCCTATGGAGGTGATCTTTTCGAATGTTCTTGTCGCGGATGGAAAACCCTTCTGGCTCGGTATGGGCATAGAGCCGCCGTCCTCCGGGGAGAACTACTCTGGTGCCTGGGACAAGGGAAAGAAGGATGCCAAGGGCAACGAGATCCCTCTAGCCCATAAAAATGCCCGATATGCCGTGGCCCTGAAGGATCTGCCCAACTGCGATCCCGAGCTCGACAATCCCGGAGGTGTGGAGTTGGCCGGCATCATGTATGGTGGCCGCGACGCCAGGGCTTCACTGCCTGTGCAGCAGAGCTTCGACTGGGAGCACGGTATCATAGCCTACGGGGCCTCACTCGAGACAGAAACAACCTTTGCCATTCTCGGTAAGGAGGGAGTGCCTGAGATCAACCTCATGAGCATCCAGGACTTTGTGGCCATTCCCCTTGGGAAATACGTCAGGAACAATCTGGATTTCGGGAAGAAGCTCGAGGATCTGCCCCTGGTTTTCGGTGTGAATTACTTCCTCCGTGACAAGGAAGGTAACTTTGTCAATGGTATTCGTGACAAACATGTGTGGGTCAAGTGGATGGAGCTCCGTGTTCATGGAGACGCAGGAGCCCTCGTTACACCCACAGGGTTGATCCCGGAATACAATGTTCTCGTGCAACTGTTCAGACAGGTTCTGGGCAAGGATTACACACAAGAAGATTACGTCAATCAGTTTACCCTTCGAGTCCCGGAGAATATCGCAAAGATCGAACGGGTGGTTCGGTTCCACCGTACCAAGGTTGAAAATGCTCCCGTGGCTGTATTCGAGGTGCTGACCGCACAGCGGAAGCGCCTGGAAGATGCGCGTGACCGGTATGGTAAGTACATCTCACCTTTCGATTTTCCTTCCGAATGAGCGCCTTCTAAAAGGGTACAGCGGGCAAACACAAAAATTTTGCAACATCTCTAATTCTCAATCTCGATCTCCAGGGCTCCCTGCCGCACGATCCTCCAGGGTTCCTGTGTGACATCAACGATGGTCGAGGGTTTCGTGACCTTCAGCCCTCCCCTCCGGCACACGATGATATCGACGAGCCCTTCAAAGGTCGCGAAGAGTTCCCTGCAGTCGAATATGTCGGCCTCTCCGCTGATGTTGGCGGACGGCGCCACGATTCCCCTGTTTCCTATGTGGCTGAATACCCGCGCCAGAAAGGGGTCGTCGGGGAATCGTACTGCCACCGTTTCCTCTTTCAAGCCCCTGAAGATGACAGTCAGAGGCCCAGGCCAGTACCGTCTGATGGAAGGTGGCAGTTCCTGATCCGTGTATGTGCGAAGGGTTTCGGCCTCTCCTATGAGTCTGATGAAGAGCTTCGAAGACGGACGTCGTTTGATCTCGAAAATACGCCGCACCGATGAGGAAAACTGCTCCAGGGTGATAATGCCGTACAGTGTGTCGGTGGGAATGATGCATATACCACCCCTGAGAAGGATATCAGCGACGTTCCGCGCCACCTCTTCGCTTGAGGAGTCATCGAGGATACGCACCTCGGTTCTCATTGTCTCTCCCGCACGGCAAGGGCACGTTCTCCTTCGATTGACGCATCAACTGAAGAATCAGCTCGTTAGCTTATTTCGAGCATCTTCTCGATGGCCCGTGCCGCATCCCTGATCTGATCTTCCGGCAGCACCACCTGATCGGAATAATCACCGGCCTCAATGGCAAGCAGCGTTTTCAACAGGTGCCTCCTGCGAATACTCGACATGTTGCGGCACACCGACTCCACGAGTGGCTCGATGAACTTGTCCGGCTGTTCCCCCTTGAGCCGCTGCACCATGTTGTACTCCGTGCCGATGACCCATTTGCTCCCGGGCGGCGACTCCTCGACAAGCCGCTTTATCTTTGAAGTCGAACCCGCATCGTCGGAGGCTGAGACCACCTCGGGATCTGATTCGGGATGCACGATGATCCTGATCTCGGGGTCCCTTTTCCTCCACTGTTCCACCTGCTGCAGGGTGAACCGCTTGTGCACGATACAGAAGCCGTCCCAGATCACAAGCCGCTTCCCCGAAATGTCTCCCCGTCTCTTGTCGGGTTCGTCGCGCACGACACAGTAATCATCCACCATGCCCATGGAGGCCGCAGTGTTGATGCCCAGATTTCGGTCGGGCATGAAAAAGACCCTCTTTCCCTGTTCCAGAATCCACCTGAAGATCTTCTCCACATTGCTCGAGGTGCATACCAGACCACCTTCCCTCCCGCAGAATGCCTTTACATCTGCGTTGGAATTTGCGTAGGTGACCGGAATATAACCGCCCTGTTCGATGTCCTGCAAGACCCCCCATACGGCCTCCACGTCATCCAGCGGGGCAAAGTCCGCAAGGGGACAGCCCGCATCCCTGTTCGGAATGAACACATACTTCTCCGAAGAAGCGCGCGACGCGAGTACCCGGGCAATCTCCGCCATGAAGTACACACCGCAGAACACGATGAAACGGGCCTGTGTTTTCGCCGAAACCCGCGAGAGCTCGAGGGAGTCGCCCGTGTAATCGGCAAACTGCACGATCTCGTCACGCTGATAATGGTGGACGGGCATGAAGAGCTCGTCACCCATAATGGCCTTCAGATTTCTAATCCTTTCATCAACTTCCAGATCGGTGAGATCCTGAACATCTATCATTCGATATGCCTCTCAATACAAAAAGTATACGAAACCACGTACATGGTATCTTATCACCAATCCGACACAACTGTTTCCTGTCGCAAGATCTTCTTCACAAGCTCAAGAGGTTCAGGAAACAATACTAATATAGGACGCAAGTCGTGCTTTGTACATCGGAGATGTGGATGGTTATGTCATCTGCATCGTGAGAGAGAAATCGGCGTGTCCCGCCCCATAGGTGATGGACCCCATGGACACAAAGTCGATGGGCAGGCCCCGCAGCCGTGCGATGTTGTGCTCGTCGATGTTACCCGATACCTCGACCTCAGCCTTTCCACCGATGCTTCTGACCGCTTTTCTGATCCCTGGTATATCCATATTGTCAAGCATGATCCGGTCAACCCCGGCGGCGACTGCCTCATCTACCTCTTCAAGGGTTCTTGTTTCCACCTCAACCGTGTAGCGGCTGCCATGGCGCTTGCGGATCGCACTGACCGCACCGGTAATCGAGCCGGCCCTGTCGATGTGATTGTCCTTGATCAGGACCATGTCAAAAAGACCCTTGCGGTGATTCATGGCCCCACCATGTACTACCGCCTCCTTTTCGAGGGCCCGGAGACCGGGAAGCGTCTTTCTCGTATCCAGTATCCGAATCCGCTCATCGCGCAGGATCTGTACGAGGCGTCGTGCCTTTGTAGCAATACCGGACAGATGTCCGAGGAAATTGAGGGCTGTCCTCTCACCCATGAGCATGGCATGGACAGGCCCATGCAGACGGGCAATGACGTATCCGGCGCTGAAACGCGCACCATCATGTACGGAAAAGGAAACCGAGAGTCGAGGATCGAGGATTTCGTATACCCGCGCAAAGACCTTTTCCCCGGAAAGCACACCCTCGGATTTGGCCGTCACCCACCCGTCGGCCCTTTCATCACGAAAGAGGGCATCGGTCGTAACGTCGGAAAAACCAGGCTTTTCGCCGTCGAGGAGCGCACGAAACCCGCTTCCGAAATCATCACAGAGATCTTCGGTGAGAGCGAGTTTAATAATGGAGTCCATGGGTGTCGTTTCCATGTTTAAATACCGCATCGGACCAAAGTGCCGGCAGGTCGATTGTATGTTATTTTTACCACATCGTCAACATCCTTTCCCGTGAAAGACTCTCCAGTCCTCGCATTCCGGTATAAAGCGTGCTATACTAAATGTGGGAGAGGGGGACATATAACGTGGAGGCTGAAACTCAATATGAAACGGCGACTGCTGCTTACTGTCTGTACCCCGGCTTTTGTTCTGGTGATGATGGTATCCTGTTCCGTAGCGCCCGACATACCCCTGGTTGCGGAGTTGGGAGGCAAAAACGGCCAGCTGTTCCAGGACCCGTTCGGCGACTGCATGGGTATGTATGAGTTTCAGTACGATATCGTCAAGATACAGGTATTCATCGACAGGTACAATACGAACCTCATCGTACACATTACCTTCGACAATCCTGTCAACCCTCCCTCAACAGACATGGATACTGACGAGCTCGTGGGGTACATGGAGATCGATGCCGATCAGGATCCCTCGACAGGTTCCATGGCTGTCATCGACGGGTTGGCACCCGGCTTTCTGCCACCCTCGAATATGGGAGTCGACTACTCTGTGTACTTCTGGGATTATAACAGCATTTCTCAGACCGTGCCTATCTACAATGAGAACTTCATAAACTTCTCAGGATACGCATTTATCTATTACAATGATACCAGCTGTACACTGCAGATCCCTTTACGCACTCTTGGTTTTGATGATGGAAACATCAACTTCGGGTTCATCCTGGGTACCTGGTCTGAACCGACCGACGTGGCCTATACGTACACCTACAATGCTTTTCCCTGATTGAATGCCGGGGTGCCTCGCTCTTGCAGCGAGCGAAGCGCTTTCACGGTCCAGAGAAACACGACGCCTGCTGTGATGGTGTTGCCTGTCACCATGCCGAGCCAGACACCGGGTATTCCCATGTCCAGAACGTAGGTGAAGAGCAGGGCTGCAGGAACGGCGATCCCAATGCTGCGGAGCAGGTTCCCCACAAGCCCCGGCAGGGCCCTTCCGATCCCCTGAAAAGTCGTTCGCCCCAGCACCACAACGGCCACCATAAGGAAGGAGGGCATAACGATCCTGGTCTGCCTCACCGCATAATCCACCACTTCATGGACATCGCTGAACAGGGGATAGACCTTTGGCGCCACTGACATGAACGTGGCAGCAAGCAGCCCAACGCCACCGAGTGCTGCGGTCAGCGCAACCCTCCATGTGCGATGAATGCGACGGTAATGGCCTGCACCAAAGCTCTGTCCCACCATGGTTATCACTGCGGTGCCGATCGCCAGTAAGGGCATGAACAGTATCTGGTCGAAACGAGCGCATATGGCAAAAGCGGTCACTGCACGCGGGTCAGTGCCGATGAGAATCCGGTTGAAGACGAAGAAGCTCAACGAAAGCGAGAGCTGTCCCGCCGCCTGCGGAAACCCGATGGCGGCGATCCGCTTCACGATACCCGCCCCGATGCTGCCCCGTTCCCAGCGAACCGGCGTCGTGGTTCTGCCCCGCATGAAGAGGCGCAGAATATAGACCGCGGCAATGAGCTGGGAGGTCACCGTAGCCAGGGCGGCACCTCTGACGCCCATACCAAGCGTGAATATGAAGAGGGGGTCCAGGCCGCTGTTTGCCATGGTGGCGATGATGGCTGCAACCATGATCTGCTTCATAAGCCCCTCGCCCATGATAATGCCGTTGAACACGTTCCCCACGAGCATGAGCGCACCTGCCGGTATGATGAACCTCAGATACTCCAGAGCGTGAACATAGTAGTCGTCCCGGGCTCCGAGGGCGCCGATGATCTGGCTGTCAAACAGGTATCCCAGTGCCACAAGCAGTGAGGCCAGGGTGCCTCCGATGAGCAAACCTGATCCAAACGCCCGTTCCAGTGTATGCCGGTCTTTGGCCCCTGAGGC
>SMTZ1_10006218_pt1 | contig 37548 bp, 31 predicted proteins | sample DeeMarSWOR136_30_FD_25667 | JGI IMG/M metagenome (IMG submission 25667)
TGGGCTAACCAGGTTTTCCAACTTTTGTTTAATTTCTTTCTTCAACCTGTCATTGTCCTTGTTTCTAGGGTTGAGGTAAATAGGCCCTTGACCGCTAGCCAAAGCCTTGCTCTTTTTCCAGTCTACTTTGCTGGTTTTAGCCTTCTTCATTATTTCGCCTGTTTCATTTGGAATCTCCGCATATAGTCTCTCCCAAAGCGAGTTGGGCACCAATTTTCTAATTGCACTACGTGCCTTTACTTGTGATAGCAGCGTGATCAGGTTTCGGCGAGTAATCCCTAGTCGATAGATGATAGAAGTAATTTTGAGATTTAAGCTCAGATAGCCTTCTTGTTCCAGCCATGTATTGATGTTGAACACCTCTGTTATCTTGTTTGAGCCATGGTCGGACATTACTATTATATCGCTGTCTTGTTTTACGAATTCTCCAATTTGCTTGTCTATTATCTCCCACGCCTTCTTTGTCTCTGGGGCATTCCAGAGGAAATGTTGAAGACTATTGCTGTGGAAAACTGCAACCATAAGGAAATCTAACTCATATTTGTCTCTAAGAATGTTAGCTATTTTGAAGTGCCTATCTATTATCTCGTGAGTTTCTTGGCTGGATTTTTCCCTAGCGATGCTGAGCATTTCCTGGGGATTGTTTCTCCAACCTTGCTTTTTAAGCTCCTTCTCCAATTCTGCTGGGTAGGTAAAACCCTGTTCCTGGGCATCAGGCCCCCCAGCTACCAAGAAACCATTAACCTTCTTTGGCGGATACGTGTTTGGCATACCTATAATTCCAACTTTCATTCCCGCATCGCCGATGTAATCCCAGATTTCCTTATTCTCAGACTTTCTAGCTGTGGGGTAGTAGACCCTCCTGTTGGTCCAGTCTATATTCTCCCACCAGAAGATACCTAATTTACCCGGGTTTCTGCCTGTGGAAAAGCACTTCCAATTGGGCGACGTGACTGGCGGCAGAACGCTCTCCATATCTGCCCAGATGCCATCTCGTTTTATGCTGGCAATGTTGGGTAATGCGCCCTGCTTTATCCATGGGTCAATGAGTTCAAAACTAGCTCCATCTAGCCCGATAATAATAGTTTTCATAGCGTTGTTCTTTCGTATTTAATAGATGCTTTGTAAGCGGTGAAGCTTCAAGTCGGCATATAAGCCAGACAATACAAGTTTGTCTGTATTGGGGTTCTGGCACATAACTCTGCCCAGCTTGTACGGATTCGCCTTATGGGTAATCAGGAGAGGAATAGCAGTAACAGCACAAGCGAAACCACTTTCTTTGACAAGGTTGGCTATGTGACTGTTGAAGTCTTTGAGTAATCCGTTAGGATAAGCAAAAGCCGTAACCCGCTGCTGCAGATGTTTCTCGATATCTTTCTTTGATTGGATAATTTCCCATTTGGCTTGTTCTGGAGGCAACATGGTTAAGATTGGGTGGCTAACGGTATGAGCTCCGAAGGCGATGCCATTGTTGCCCATTTCTCTGACTTCGCTCCATGATAGGGTAAGACTTCTACCCAGGTCTGGTGGAATATCTACGTTAGAGACACTCAGCAACTTTTCAATAACAAGGTTCTTTTTCTTGTCTGGCAAAGTCTTCAATATCTGAACGATGTTATGGCTGAGATGAAGCCGGTCAGAACTAGTGCTGAGGGGGTAACTGCCAAAGTCTCCTAGATTCAGCTCGCTGGTGGTGGTATGGTGAATAATATATTTTACCTGGTCAAACCAAAATAGCTTTCCGTTGTTGATATAATCGGTGGCGAGAAAAATAGTTGCTGGAATATGGTGCTTTTTTAATATGGGATAAGCATATAGGTAATTATTCATATAGCCATCATCCAGAGTGATTATTGCTGCCTTCTCCGGAAGCGTTTTCACGTTTTGTATATATTCTGCTAACTTATCGAGGGATAGGAATTCGCAGCTTTTGCCCAAACTTTCAATCTGCCCCTCGAAGTTCTGGGGGCTTACTGGCTGACTATCAGACCAGTAAAGTTTCTCAGGAGATACCTGGTGGTACAAAAATATAGCTACTTGTGATTTGGTGATTTTTCTCCTTAGATAGCCGTAGGCATCGACGATGCCACATTGATTAGCAGTTGCCAGGACTGCCTTGCTCAAGTTATGTAGTGCAAGTTTCATCGTAAAACTTACCAGACAAAAAATTTACTTCCTATAAATTTCGACGGATGGAGCTAGCTCTGGTAGAAGCTTTTCGGTTGAATTCTTTTTTCTCTGCCATCAAGTCCAAGTTACTCAGGATGGTCTTGTATCTTTCGACGGCTGCCTGTAGCGTGTACTTGCGTTCAATTAGGCTATGGGCATTGTCTACGATTTGGTTAAGGTTGGGGTGGTTTAATGCCCTGATGATGTTACTGGCGATGCATTCAGGGTTATTATCTTCCATGATAAATCCGGTTTCGCCATCTTTTACCACACTCGATATGCTACCCACTCGTGTTGCCAACACCGGCGTTCCACAAGCCATAGCTTCCAGAATGACATTTGGCAGACCTTCCGTATACGAAGGAACAACTAACAGCCTGGCTTGGTTTAGCCAAGCTGATACCTCATGATTAGAAAGTCCTGCGATTAGTTTGACCTCACCTGTGGCTTGCTCGGCAGCCAGCTGACTGGAAACCTCTTGCCGCAGTAACCCATCGCCGATGAGTAGAAATTCAAATCCCCCTTGCTTACACAGCGACTTTATAGCTGGCGGAAGCTGCAGAACCCCTTTCTCTCTGGAGAAGCGACCAAGGTAGGCTATAACCTGCTTGCGTGCGTTAAAAGGCTTCTGAATGTAGAAGATAGAGGTATTAACAAACACAGCGCCTGCTGAGCAGACTTTGTGTCCATAATGGCTGAACTGGGGATACTGCTTCAAGTCCCCTGAAAGGGTCACGATTAAGTCGCAAAGCCAGTAGTTTATTCGCTCGAGTACAGAGAGAATCTTGCTATAGGGTAAACGTGGGTGGATGGCCGCGGCTTGATCAGCCACACTCCCAACGACGACGATAGCCACCCTCTTTCTGTATAGTTTAGCAGAAATCATCGGCAACACAAGTGGTGAACCACCTATGTGAAAAAACAGCATGTCGACATGCTTTAAGTTCTTCATCACACGGAAGGCAACTTCCAATTGCGTAAGTATATAAGATAAAACTCTGGCAACAAATGAGCGGGGGTGGCGACCTTTGACCGGCACTACTTCTACCTTCGAAGGATCAAAGCGGTTTGCAAGATGTGTCCCGCCAACAACACAAATATGCGCTACTAGAGGCTCAAGCGTGGCAATGAAATTCGGCAGGTTTCTGTGTCCCGTTGGTGAAACCGGAAAGACGACTATACCAACCGTTTCAACTTGCTGGTTTCCTCTCATGCAGCCAGTCCATCTTTTCCCTGTTTATTCTTCATTACTAAATTGTCTGCTCTTTCTAGGAAAAGAAGGTATGCACAAAATATGTTAGACTGCCTTCAAAGCTCACCCATCCGCAGCCACTGTCCACTACACTCGCCATACCCCTGACGAAAACTGCCCAGATTTAATCTTTTCCTCGATATGCAACAAGCATTATAATCAATGTGGCTGATTAGGTTGCCTCGCACTCTTCAGCAATGCAAATAATAATACCACAAGGGTGACTGTTGTCCAAATTTGCGTTGGCGAATCCAGCATGTGTTTTTTACTTCTTGAACAGCCGTAAGAGTAGTAAGCGAGGGATAGTAGTTGATAGAGCCTTAATGTGCTCGCTGATCACTATCACTTAAACGATGTGTTAATGTCCTCTGTATTATGTTGCTCAAACCTTCTTCAATACTAACACTGGGTTTCCACCCCAGTTTTTCCTTTGCCTTCGTAATATCTGCAACCGTGTTCAGGACTTCATTTTGCCTTCGTTGGTGGAAATACCTTACTGGTACTTTTTCTCCGGATAGTGCAATTGTTCTTGTCACAATCTCATTAACGCTGTAGCTCACACCAGAGCCGATATTAAAAATTTCGAAGCCGGAGCCAGAATACTCTATTGCTCTGACATATGCCTCTACCGCATCTTTAATATATAAAAAATCCCTTCTCGGCTCGGGGTCTTTGAGTTCAATTTTCCCACTGGGAATTTGCTTGAGGATAAAGGGAATTAAAAAGTTATCACTTTGCCCTTCACCATATATATTAAATGCCCTTATTACCATGCACCTCAGCCCGTAATCTTGATAATAAGCACGGCAAAGCTGTTCGCCTAAAGCCTTACTTCTGGAATAAGGGTTTATTGGGTTTATTGGGTGCTCTTCGTTGACTGGTATATACTCAGGGTGACCATATACGTATGAGCTGGCAAAAACAAAATTCTTGATTTTGTTTCTTCTTCCCACTTCAAGCATGTTCAGTGTTCCGATAAGGTTGACTAGATAAGCTTCTCTGGGGCCTTCAACAACAGCCGGCACATAGGTTTTAGCTGCTAGGTGACAAATGACATCTATGTCTTTGTAATCTTTAACCTGCTCCCAATCAGTAACATCATCGCCTCCAGTTATATCTACAGATATTACCTCAGCCTTTTCCTGTCTCAGCCTGGCAACAAGATGAGAACCGACAAAGCCATCACTCCCGGTGACGATAATCCTTTTCCCTTGAAGTCTCATGGTACCATTTCATCTTTCGGCTAAGTATTCAGCAGCTTGCTTAATTCTTCAATTTCCTCGTTTGCCTTTTCATAATCCGCCGGCCTACCTATATCCAACCAGTAGCCATCGAAAACAAAACCGTTTACTTTTTCGTGTTTTGAAATTAGAGTCTTGACAAGGTCCGGAAAATCAAGTTTTTCACCCGGCCTAATATATTCCATAACCCTGGGCTCGAAGACATATACGCCCATACTGACAAGATAGTAAATTGTCGGTTTCTCTGTATATCCCTTGATGGCATTGTTATCACCAAGTTCAACTATGCCAAAATCGATATAAACATCTCTCTTTTTTAAGGCTATGGTAGCGATAGCATCGCTAGTCTTGTGATAGTTGATGAGTTCGGAGAAATTCAAGGTGGTCAATGTATCTCCGTTCACCATGATGAAGGTGTCTCTCAGCTCTTTTCTTATCAATCCAAGACCACCTGCTGTTCCCAGTGGCTCGTCTTCTTTGGAGTATTTGATATTCACCCCAAATTGGCTCCCATCTCCGAAAAAGGTCATAATTAATTCACCAAGAGGACCGACTGATATTATTATATCCCTTAAGCCCTGAGCCCCTAGCTGACGAATGATAATCTCCAAAATCGGCTTATCGCCGATAGGCATTAATGGCTTCGGGAGAACATTAGTATATGGCTTTAACCTGGTCCCTTTGCCCCCAGCGAGAATCACTGCCTTCATTCAAATCTCCTATACATTATAAAGTTCAGGTTTATACAAACTGATGCTATCCGATATCCAGGCTATTGTCATTTTTAGGCCCTCGTCAAAGCCTATCTTAGGCTCCCACTTCAACAATCCTTTTGCCTTTGTGTTATCACACCACAGTCTTTCTACCTCGCTCTTTGGCGGTCGGATACGCTGTGGATCAACAAGGACTTCTTTACTTTTGCTCATTATGGACATTACCTTTCTGGCAATGTCACCTATTGATATTTCAAAGTTCGAGCCGATATTTATAACTTCTCCAGCTAAACCTAAAGACGCTACTTTGATAAATGCTTCTACAACATCATCTATATATGTATAGTCTCTGGTCGGATGCAGCGCCCCCAGATAGACGCACTCTTTGGTTAATACCTGTGAGATTATGGTCGGAATTACTGCCCTCGCTGATTGCCTGGGTCCAAAAGTATTGAATGGTCTTACAATCGTTACCGGAACCCCAAAAGAACGGTAGAAACTTTCCGCTATCATATCGGCCCCGATCTTGCTTGCCGAATATGGAGATTGCCCCTGCAGCGGATGTTTCTCGTCAATAGGAACATACTGTGCAGTACCGTATACCTCACTCGTGGACACATGAATAACCTTGCCTATGCTGTTTTCCCTCGCTGCCATTAAGATATTGAGCGTTCCCATTATATTTGTCTCTATGGTTTCTCTGGGATGGATGTACGAGTAGGGTATGGCAATTAAAGAACCTAAATGGAAAATAATATCTACATCTTTAGCCGCGCTGCGAACTGCATCACCATCCCGCAAATCGCCCATGATTACCTCAATTTCATCAAGCCTTTCCTTGGGCATCATTTCGAGTAGCCCCCAGTCACTTCGCGAGTTATACCTTACAATGACCCTGACCTTGCTACCAAGCTCTACCAGCCGTTCTGAAAGATGGCTTCCTATGAAACCACCAGCACCAGTTATCAGGACTTTCATCACACTACCTTTCTACCACCTTTTAACATTCTTATTTTGGTCTTAATCCGTTCCTTTTCTACAGACATGCTTTTGCCCTCGAATTCAATGTGAGCCATTATCTTAGTTCTCAGTTCCATTGCGGTTTCAGGCTCAACATTAATTATGTTATGTGTTTCCTGCGGGTCATTTTCCAGGTCGTACAGCTCGTCTTGATTACCCTGAGTGTAAATGTATTTGTATTTGCCGGTTCTGAGTGATATCTTCTTCCCCTGGCTAGAATCTATCTTTGGCTTCATCCCGTTGAAATCACGCTGGGTGTTAGCATCTTCGCTGAAAACAGGCAAGTTGCCGAAGTCACCTTTCCCCTTCATCAATGGCAGCAGGCTCCTGCCCAGGAATGTCTTAGGTTTCTTAATGCCGAGTATGTCGAGAATCGTTGGAGCTAAATCCAGGAGACTAACCTGCTGGTTTATCACCTGATTTTCCAGTCCAGGGCCATCAATTATTAGAGGCACATGGAGCAGTTCATCGTATAAATGCACACCGTGGCCGGTGTTACCGTGCTCCTTGAATTGCTCCCCGTGGTCTGCTGTCATGATTACAAAGGTATTATCCAGGATATTCATTTGTTTCAGCATGTTCAAAAAGGAGCCTATCGTATCATCAACATAGCTAATTTTAGCATCGTATAGGGCAACGAACTTGTTTAGCTCCTGTGGAGATAATCCGCCCGGTGAATTATGTGCTTTGCTTTGAAGCCTCAAAATGCTATATCTCTCCAATGGAGATATTGATTTTGAAGGTAACAGATAAGGTACATGGCAGTCCATATAATGTAGCCAGAGAAAGAACCGCCCTCGTTGGCTACTCAACCACCGGACTGCCTTACTGTTTAGAGCTTCGGCTGAAGTATATGGATTTCCAGCCATAGCTAGATATATTCGGGCTGCAAACTCATACAGATAGCCTTTCGTGCCAATTATGCGTTTGACCAGCTCCTTTGGTTTGCGCATAAGGCTTTTGGAGCTCTTCTGGTTGGTGATATTATCATCAAAGGTGTCGAATCCCTTGTGATAGCCGTTATATGATGACAACAATGGATTGGGATGAAATCCGGCTGTATGATAACCAGCCTCTTTCAGTACCTGAGCCAGTGTGTTTCTTAAAAGTGTTATGTAAAGTTGCCCGCCGTACATAAAGGGATAGGTGGAGGTAAATAGCGATATAAAAGACGTTGCAGTCCAGGAGCCCACTGATATGGCTTGAGTGAAAAGCACACCGCCATTTGCCAGATCATCTAGATTTGGCGTTATCTTCTTAGGATAACCCAGGCAGCCCAGGCGGTCCGCCCTCAGACAATCTATTGTTACTAATATTAAGTTCATTTTTCCTGATGGTTTACAGCCCTTTTGTTATTTATTTCTAACACAGTATCTCCCTTTAGCATATCCAATCTGATTTATAAGTGCCTCATTTAGTGTGCAATGTTTTCCTCCATATGTGTATCAGCACCATTATCAAGATGCTATTATCTGTTCTTCCCACATCGTTTGTATATTTCCTCTACTCTCTCGGCTATTTTTTGCCAGCCAAAGTTCTCACGCACCATTAGCATACCATTTTCGCCAAATCGTTGCGCTTTACTCTCATCACTCAGAACGGCAATTATAGCACTAGCCAACGAGTTTTGTTCAGGAGGCACAACGAGCCCTGCTTGACCATCAATTATGTCAGCCAAACCACACCCCTTGCTGCATATTACTGGTGTGCCACAGGCAAGCGCCTCCAGAAACACTATCCCGAAGATTTCATCAATACGCACATTGACAAATACATCAGCATCAACATAGGCTTCAACTTTATCCGAACCATAAAGAGGTCCCGTAAATAAGGTCTTGTTTTTAATCCCCAGAGCTGTAGCCAGGCTGTTGAGCTCTGCCAAAAGCCCCTCGTCGGGTCCTGCAAGCACCAGCTGCATATCTTTCATTTCGCGACATATGCTGGAGAAAGCCTTTATCACAAGGTCAATGCCCTTGGTCTTGTGTAGCCTGCCCAGATAAAGGATAATTTTCTCATCCTCCCCAATCATAAATTTCTTACGAAACTCTCCTCTTTTTGGCAAATTTACAAACTCGGAGAATTCAATCCCATTGGGAACAATCTCGATTATGTTTTCACTTATTCCCATAGGCTGGTATTGTGCAGCTTCCATTTTGCTAACTGCAATGACTTTCGTGGCATTTCTAAGCAGCTTATTACCCCATAACATGTCAAAAAATTGTTTCATGTTTCGCTTGTTAGCGGTTACAGGTAGCGAGCCGTGGGCTTGTAACAGGTATGGTATATTTCTTTTTCTGGCATAACAAGCAACCACAGCTCCTCCAAATGTCCTGTAGTTGTGTATATGTATTACATCAAATTCATCGAGCCTGTCTCTCGCCGCTTTGGCCAGGGCTGGGCTCAGGAAAAAGGGCACGCGATTCAGCACGATATACGGGAAATAACGCACTTCAATACCGTCCACTGTCGCTGAACGGATATCGAGTCTTGTCTTCATGTCTAGAGCTGAAGCGTTTGACGACCACACCTCGACGCTATGCCCGCGCTTAACGAGCTCCTTACTGATGTGGTAAGCGACCTGGGTGGCTCCGCCAGGCCATTTAGCCGGCTGCGGCGGGAAAAAGTTACTGACCTGTAAAATTTTCATCTTGTATATCGGAGGGAGGCTTATTTCAGCAATTTATCTATGCTGGAATACGTGTCCGCTGTGTATTTCGATGGTACCTCAACCTCGTAGCAAAGGACTTTACCCAAAGCTTGCGCGAGATTGCTCTGAAACGACGCCAGGTAATGTTCTATGCTTTCATGGCTGCCGGGATAAACATATGAATATGCGGCTAATATCTCCTGGAAATGCTGCATCTCGTATCCGTTAATAATGGCTAACCGCTTTATAAGTTGGCTTTTATCATGGCACTCGGCTATTTTGACGTTATCCCTGTTTGTCTTTGTAAGCAGAATTAAGGACTGCAATGGATATGATGCGCATGGCTTCCCCCAAAGTTCCTGAGGATTCACATCTAGCGGCAAAGTGACATATCCGCCGGATAACACACTTAAGCAGTTCTTTATTTTCAGCTCTATTCTCTGCTTCAGCGTTAAGGATTCAAAAGCTTGAGGCACATCACGCAGATTATAGCCGAAAATATGGACAAAGGAAGGATAACTGTAGACACGGCCGTCGCTAGAAAGAATAACTTTGTCATTTCCAATGAAAGTGCCCCTTCCAATTAAATTTAGCAAGGTTGAAGTTTTACCGACACCTTTACAGGCAGGAAATATGAATCCCTTCTTGTCAACAGCAATACCTGAGGCATGTAACATAGAGAAGCCCTTTGAATTCAACTTCAAGTTGATTAAGGGTTCGATAATATAGTCTCTTAGAAATACTTCGCTGAACTTAGTTCCACTGAAATAAACCGTTGTCCTCTTTCCATCCAGGTCTCTCAGGCATACACTCCACCTCACGACCTTGTGGCGATGTGTGTAAAACAGATAGTCTTCCTTGACCCAGTATTTGTGATTTACTACATAGCAGTCATCATTATCCGGCGTAAAATCTGAGACTACAATGTCTAAGTCCGGTTCTATGGGTTCGTTGGTTTTAAAGCAAGCGTAATCTTTATTCAAGTATCCGAGATGCCTTTTATTGGTTCCCTCTACCTTGAACTTAATCAGCCCATGTATGCTGAAGTTGGTCATGTCTCTGCTTCCATGCAAAATCTCCGCTACGTATATCCCGCCCTCAGGGTTCAATCCCGGTCCCATCCAGCACCAGTACCCGGGCACCGCCATTATTGTAAATTATGTTCCCGCCTTCGACAAGCTGAGGTAGCCCCGAAATCTCATCGAAGCTGATGCTTTGCCTGGTGGCATATCCGGTATTAAATGTCAGCATCCTGTTCTCAATATTCCAGGCTCTGAAGTAGATATAACTGGGAAGAGTCATGTCTCTGGCATCAGCGGGAATTGCAGGCATCCTGGCACTTCGCTCTGTTTTTCTGGCAAACGCTTCTCTGTCACCCCAGTAATCAGGAAAGGCAAGACTGCCATGTGGGTCAGCATAAATAGGGTAGCCTTGCCCTTCTACGCAGGAAAGCCAGGTGGAGGCAGTGACATCCTGCCTGGCATAGACAGTGTTTATATCGAGCCGGTGGCTCGACAGGGCAATGGAGTAAGGCATATCAACGAAGTGTATGTTCTGGCTACGGCTGAGCTCGAGAACCAGCCCGCTGTTGAAGATAAAGTAGGGTATCATTATCAGTAACACCGGGAACCTGATAAGCGCCGGACTATCATAACCTGACCTGAAAGACACAAAGCCTTTTCGGAGCGCCCCGACTAACCTGGCTATGCCGTTAGCGATGGCTTCGCCACCGAATATGAACAGGGGTGCCATTAAAAGCAGGGTTATTTGCCAGATCCGTGTAACTCCCAAACCGAAGGAGCGCGTTGGCAGGATAAAAATACCTATTAGAATCAACACGCTCACTATTACTAGTGAGATATACTCGGCTTTGAAATTTCCCAATTTAGCAGGTCGGAAGACAAGCCTGATGAAACCGACGATGAGGCAGAACTGCACAAGATACTGGAAGATGCGCCACACTTTTCCTCCCACAGAGGCGGCAGCGAAATCAAGCCCCAGCGCAGTTTGAGCCAGAGGCTCCCTGGCTAATGGATCCAACTTCGGGAACCCGACGGTTATTTTTTGAACGAAGGCCGGCAATTCTGGCGGAGGCATATCTGCCCGAAGCAACTGTGAGGCTGTAGTTACCTGCGTCTTGAAACGCCATCTTCTTGACCATTCTGATGTGCCTTGAGTATTCGAGGCATTCACCCGCCAGAAGTATCTGGTGTTCGGCTTAAGTTTCGTAGTGATATCATAGTAAGTGTCATTTATCCCAGTCCTGTCAATGACTAATGTGATAAAGTCTCTATCGGTCGATACCTGCAGTTGATACGAGGTTGCGCCAGGAGAGGCATGCCACTCCAGGCGAAGTGTGAGGGCAGATATATTTGATTTGTTTTTCGGTGACTCCAAACTGGGCGCTGGGAGTACTTCAGCTTCACCTATGGGGCTAAAATACTGAGTTACCGGTTCGCTTGTGGTCTTCACAATGTTGGCAGCAACTTGAGCACCCCTCAGGCTTGCTCCCGAGGCAACAACCCCATAGTAGCCGAACATGAAAACCAGCCCTGCACAAACAATGAGCGCCAGAGTTCTTTTGTTAAAAGCACCTGGGGTTGATAAATCGGCAGGCATGGAATTTGATTTGCCTATCAGCCACTGCCACGTTGCTCGGCCAGGCCGGCTCTTAATGAAAAGGAGCACCAGGGTGCCAATGGCAAGGAAGCCGATAGTATAGCCGGTCCCCAGACCGTAGTAAGATACTACCACACCACAACCGAATACAAAGACCATGAGGGCCCTCTGTATCATAGTGAGCCTGCGTTCCACCAGTAGCAGTATAACCAGGACAAAGAAAAGCTCTGCGACCTGCTGCCTGGCTAATTGAACCATGTCCATGGTAAACATGGGCAGGGTGATGAAAAATGCGACAGACAGAAAGGCATACTGTGGTTTGATTTGAAGGTTGAATATGCGGAAAAGCGCCAGGGGGAACAAAATCGGGTAAACTATCTTGAACAGCCAGATAATGCCCATATTAAGTACTAACGAATAGACCGGCGCCAGCACAACTATACTCAGGCACGAGTTCAGCGGAAAAGGCGCAGTGGCATTCCAGAAACCGTTTTCCAGCACCAGCCATGCCCAGTAACGCTCCTGGTGAATATCACTGCCCACAAGGTAGTCAGATATAAGTGTAGTCTGATACAGGAGCGCCAGCGCCATCATGAACAACATTAATGGATAAACCCGAGGTTGAATGAATTTATTGAAGGCGACCAGCCCGATGATAATGGCAACGGTAAAGAGAAGAGTATAAATCAGTATATTGCTATGATAGGCATTAATCAGGCTCGTTCCCAAGATAGCTAGGAGAGGCAGCAGAACAGCCAGCAGATATGGAGCGGGACCAGCGCGGAAGCTTTGCCAGGTGGATGGCGAAGACTGGCTATCACCCCCGCTGGACAGACGAAAGTCTTTGTCTCTTATATAGGCGAATAGACAGAGCAGCAGGACAGCGAAAGTGATTATTAGTAGCAGAGGCAACAGAGCGATAGGTCTCGAGATTCCCAGAGGTGGCAGGGCAAAGTTGGCTATTACACCCACTGCCATGACAAATGCCAGGCTTAACCCTACCGAATAGACCAGGCTCTCTACTATATGCACATCATGAATCTTAAGAATTCTGAGTATAAGAATGCCTGGAATGAGGGTAAGGAAAAGGAAGCCGACGATTTGCCTCAGAATGGGAATGTCAAAGCCTAAGGCTGCCAGCCCGATTAGCCCAAGCAAGGCTAATAGCAGGCTGCCTGACAGCACCAGGCACTTCTTGATTGGCCAATCGTTAAAAGCTGTCATAGCAACCTTCCTGCCTGCAAAAGTACAGCAAAGAATATCTTAAACATGGGTTGTTTGATTATGCCTTTTATCTGTGCAAGGCTACTCATTTTGACAGAGCCAATTAGCTGTTATCTCAACCGCTTGCTCAAGTGTGTAAGGTAAGTCTTTAGTTATGATTGGGTCTAAATCAAGCACGAAACTAGCTAGCATATTCCTCAATCTGGAACTTGATAGAAGTGGAACATCCCAACCTGTCAATTTCAATACATCCCCTGCTGTCGCCATAACCCTTAGGACCCAAATTGGCACTTGATAAATTCTTCGTGCCTTAAAAGCCCTCTGGGTAAGATTGACCCACGCCCGCATATCGGTTGGCGGATAGTCAGCAAGGTAAAATACCTTTCCGTGAACTCTCTCGTGTGAAGCATGCATCAGTTTATCTAACTGATAAACGGTATTACCAACAAAACCCAACGATTGAATTGGGTAGGTGCTGCCAGGATGAACATAAAGACCCTTCTGGATCAACCTGAAGAGGGTTTTGTAGGGTATGTCAAACCAAGGTCCCCAAATGCCTGTGGGGCGGACAATTAGCCAGGTATATGGCAAATCCCCACCTTCTCGCAGGACTTTCTCGCCTAGCACCTTGCTCTGTCCATATAAAGTATCCGGGCAATAATCAGTTTCGTTCTGCGGCTGATAGCCGCTCCTACAAACAAGCATGCTCGACGCAGAAATAAGTCTCTCCAAGGAAGGTAAATCTCTGGCTATTTCTACCAGGTTCCTGAGGCCTTGGAAATTTGTGGCATAATCCTCTAATTTTCTTCCTCTGTCTGTTGTACCGGTTTGTGCAGCCAAATTGATGATATGTGATGGGGAGAAGTTGAGAATCTCAACACTCAAAGCATGCGAGTCTAAAATATCTACCTTTCGCCAGTAGGGCCTATGCCTAGCATTCCTAGGAGGAGCGATATCAAGGTTAACAACTTCTGTTCCTTTGGAAATATAATGTTCGACAAGATTAGTCCCTATAAAACCAGACCCACCCGTTACCAGTATCTTCACCTTTTTTCAGCCACTTTGCTAATTTAGTAAGCTCAAAACCTCACATTAGCTTCCAGTCTATCATGGTTCTCCGTTATCCAGTCATATACCTTCTTAATGCCGTTCCTTGTGTCGGTCTTCGGCTTGTATCCCAGAATACTTCTTGCCTTCTCAATCGAAGCCCTTCTTCGGGTGATTTTGTCCCAGTCCCTTCGAGCAACTAGCTTCACTCCCCCGGGATTGTCGGTGATTTCATTGACCATGTTGGCTATGTCTATAACCTTTGTCTCTGTCTCTGAAGCAAGGTTGAAAGCATTGCCCACGGCTTCAGGAACTATTCCAAGACGCAATGTGCCATCAACTATATCATCAACAAAGGTAAAGTCCCTGGTCTCTTCGCCAGTACCGGTTATGGGCAGAGACATTTTGTGCAGCGCCCACCACGTGAAATTGGGAATGACATTACGGTAAGCACCTGGTATTTCACCGGGACCATAGACATTGAAGTAGCGTGCTATAGATACTGGCAAGCCATAGTAATTGTAGAAGAAATTGCAATAAAGCTCACCGAGAAGCTTGGTGATTTGATAAGGGGTATCCAAGTGTAGCGATACGTAATCCTCTTTCAGGGGAAGAGGAGCCTGGCTGCCATATACTGAGCATCCGGAAGAAGCAAAGACAAACTTGCTTACCTTGGCAAGGTGAGAGTACTCGAGAACCTTGAGGGTGCCGAGGCCGTTGACCTCGAGGTCAGTCTCAGGATTATCAACTGAATTCTGATTGGCAAAGTGAGCTGCCAGATGGAAGACAAAATCCAGTTTCGTCGAGAAAACTCTCTTTAGTATCTCATCATCAAGTACGCTGCCTTCGACAAATATCACCTTAGAATCAACGGGAATATTCCATTTTTCAGCTGCTGAAAGGTCGTCAAGAACGATTATTCTATCTGCTTCGGCCTCTATTAGAGCTTTAGTCAGATTGCTGCCAATGCAGCCAGCCCCACCGGCGATAAGAACATTTTTACCTTTGTACTCACGAATATAGTCCTTCATTTTCGATTCTCCTCTATGACTTCTTCTATAACTTTCTCGAATTCATCGGTTATATTATCCCAACTGTATTTCTGGACAAATTTCCTAGCTTTGTCTCCAAGTTTTCCTATTTTACCATCTTTGACAAGGCTTTTGGCTTTGACAATGGCATCAGCAGGTGCATCGACATAGACTACGCCATTATCTTTGCCAAACTCTCTCATTACCCCGGGTAGCCTAGTGGAGATGACAGGCTTCCCCATTGCCATATACTCATATAATTTGATTGGCACTATGTCCTGCATCACCTTCTCCCAAGGATATGCCGGCAATAGACATATATCTGAGGCAGCAATGAAAGATGGCATCTCTGTATATGGTCTCTGACCTGCTAAAATTATCCTGTCCTGCAGATTATATTTTTCTTTTATCTGTTTAAGATCTTCAAAGGCATCACCTTCACCGACTATGAGCAATTTCAGGTTCCTTTTAGTTTCCTTCGCTAATCCTTGGGCCACTTCTTTTAAGCCAGAAAAATGATACAACCAGCCCATGAAAAATAATACGGTGTCAGTTTTCTTAAGTCCGTACTGCTGGCGTATATTGCTTATGCCTGCAGAAGGCTTGAATCGTTCCAGGTCTATCCCAGCCCTAATCACATGAGTTACCATCGGAGGAGCTCCAGATTTAATAACGTAATCTTTAAGCGTATCATTGATTATTAATACCCTGTCTGCACGTTTTAGCACTCTGTTTTCCACTATCTGACCAACAAATTGCAACGCCTTGAAGGGTATCAGGCGGTGCAAAACATCTATCCAGTAGTATATAAATGGTATATTGACTCTTTTTGCTTTCCTTAGTGCTATACAACTATTCAGGATTCCAAAGCCGACAATGGCGTCTGGTTTGAACTCTTCGATTTGCCTGCTAACTTCTTTGTCATGCGTGAAAGCAACGGAGACATAGTCAATCAGGGGTATCTTGATTATGCCAGGACGAATTACGACAACCCTTGCCGATGGGCTTATCTTCCATACGTCTTCAAATATCTGGCGCTCGGAATAAAGACCTCTTTTACCTTGTTCTCTCCATAAAATCTCATAATCAATTACCCGAATCTGGTGCCCTCTAAGTGAAAGTCGGTCTGCTAGCTGATGTTGTTGATGTGGCCCTCTCTTGAGCCAGTCACTCTCTTGAATGATAAGGATTTTCACTGATAGCTTTTACCCCTTGATTCCATAAATCCCTTTCATCCATTCGATAGTACGAGGAATACCCTCTTCAATAGGTACTATCGGGTTGTGCTTCAAATCCCTCCTGGATTTAGAGAAGTCCATGTGCTTGAAACGTGTGGTAAAAGGTTCAGCTTCCTTATAAGTGACTTTGGCATCAGTTTTGCCCAGATTTTTTAGTATCAAGTCAGAAACATACTTGATATCGTGTTCCCACTCCTCTTTGCCACCGATATTATAAACTTCACCGGGTATAAAGTTATCTACAATGTTAGCGAAGGTGCGACAAGTATCCTCAACATAATCGAAAATACGCTTGTGCCCCAGATAAACTATATATTGCTCATCATGCAAAGCCTTATAGATAAAAGCCGGAATTACACCACGGTAGGAGCTGTAGTGCTCGTGTGGACCATAAGCATTGACCGGTCTAACCCTGACAGTCTCTGTTCCAAACATGGCTTGAGAGTTCAAACACTGCAACTCTCCTACCCATTTAGTTATAGCGTAATCGTTCATCTGCTTTATGGGCACTTTGTCCATCACGTCTTCACTCATTACCCCGTCGTAATCCCCATAGACCTCGGCGCTGGAAAAGAATATCATGCGGAACTTCTTCTGCTCCTGAATTCTAAGCATATTCTTGGTACCTATCACATTGGTCAGCCACAAGTTTTCATAATAGTCCTCACCATTCCAGCGGCCATATTCTGCCGCTAGATGATAGACATAATCAAAGTCGTGCTGCTCAAAAATCCTTTCCAACTGGCGGTATTTGGTAACATCGCAGCGAGTATAATTGGTACCCTCTGAATGACCCAGGTCACAGACCCAAACACCATGCCCCCGCTTCCCTAATTCAGGGACGAGGTTTGAGCCAATGAAGCCTTGGCCACCAGTAATCAATATCTTAGCCATAGTTAATCTCCTGTTATAATCTCTACTATTCTCTTGCCTGCTTTCCCATCGCCGAAAGGATTAATCCAGTTATTCTCGCGGCTAATCATAACCTTGACACAAGCAAGCATTTTATCTGAAGATGCGCCAGCTAGTATATTAGCGCCAACATCAATGGTTTCTGGTCTCTCAGTATTATCCCGCAGAGTAACACAGGGGACTTTGAGTACACAAGCCTCTTCTTGGACTCCGCCAGAGTCAGTCAGTATAAGCCTGGCATTGCTCTCAAGCTGAAGAAAACGCAGGAAGTCGGTGGGCTCAATTAACTTGACATTTTGAGGCTTGAGACCAAATTCAGCCATCATTTTTTGAGAGCGTGGGTGGATGGGATAGATCACGGGCAGACCAAACTCAGAAGCCAGCCTGTCTAACCCCTCTAAGATTGGAGCAAATCGTGCACGGTCATCAACATTCTCCTGCCGGTGAAGAGTCACTAGGAAATATTCACTCGGAGTAAGATGCAAGGTGTTAAGGAAATCCTCTGTCTCTCTGGCTATTTCCAGGTTTTGGTAAACGGCATCAACGATGGTATTGCCGGTTACAAATACCTTGTCTTCAACGATACCTTCACCGAGCAGGATTTCCCTGGCTTGTGGGGTAGGAGCAAACAGGTAATCAGAGCAATGGTCAGTCAGAGTACGGTTTATTTCCTCGGGCATCTGCTTATCATAACTTCGTAGCCCCGCTTCAACATGCCCAACTGATATATGGAGCTTAACTGCTGCCAGTGCACCAGCAAATACAGAGTTAGTGTCTCCCTCAACCAAGACAATGTCAGGTTTCTCAATTTCAAGAACTTTTCCTACGCCGATAAGTATTTTCCCTGTTTGTTCCGCGTGAGAGCCAGAGCCGATCTCCAAATTGTATTTTGCATCTTGTAATCTTAGCTGTTCAAAAAAGACCCTGTCCAAGTTATACGAATAATGTTGACCGGTATGAAGTATAAAGTAGTTTACCCCATTATTCTCAAGCTCTCTTACTACAGGAGCCATCTTTATTATTTCGGGACGGGTACCCACAATTACAGCGATTTTCATCTTTGCCCTGCTATCGAGCCGGGTCCAGGAAATAGTTCAATTGGTCATTGATTATGTCCCTGAGACTATGCTGCACCTGAAAGCCAAGTTCCTTGATTTTGGCTGCGCTGGCTAGCAAGATAGGCACCTCAGCCGGCCTGAACTTTTCTTCGTCAAATTCCACAGTTATTTTCCCCTTATCTGTAATAACCACAATCCCTATATCCGAAAGCTCAAACTCCAATTTACTGTCCAGAAGTAGCTTATCCACCTTGGTCTTTTCAAAGCCAAGCCCAAACATTTTTGAGCTGTCTAACTCGTTTGGATTATCCACCGCTTTCTTGCCGACAATTGTTTCAATCCTTTTCACAGCATATCCAGCACATTCCAGGCTAAGCAGAAGATAGCTCAACACCGAGTTTGTTCTTTGTGAACCCTGGTTATAAACGTCCCCACATCTGCCTTTCTCAGCCAGTAAACAGTATCCCTTCAGAACATCACTGACATGCGACCAATCCCTGAAGGCATTGACATTGCCTATGCGTATCTTATCTATTTCACCTCGCTTGTATTGCATGACCTGTCGAGTAATTGATGAGGTTACAAACATACTGCCTCTGCCAGCCCCTTCCTGATTAAAGCCCCTGGAGACTATTGTTTTCAAGCCATAAGAAGTATGGTAGTTCCTCATAAGGTAATCAGCGTAAACCTTGCTGACGGCATAGGGAGACATAGGGCGAAGAGGATTTGTCTCCATGACCGGCAGTTCTGGCATAACAGCCGGTGGTGGGAAAATCATGCCGTACTTTTTCGAAGCACGTTGATACTGAGAATCCGAAAGGAATACTAGCCCATATTCCTCACTGCTTCCTGCGAAAACTATTACTGCATCTAAGCCTTTGTTTCTAACTGCCTCAAGCAGATTGGCTGTCCCGAGGCAATTTATTTCCATGGTCTCATTCGGGGAATAAAATGACCTGGGAATAAAGGATTGAGCGGCAAGATGAAAGACAAAATCCGGCTTAGCTTGGTCTAAAGCGAAGGCGACACTGGAAATATCCCGTACATCTCCTTCCAGTAAGACTACCTCATTCTCAATTCCCAGATATCTAATATTTTGCGGGACACTGCCATCAGCTCGCCTTCTAACCAGTCCGAAGACATTGGCTCCTTCATTAAGGACATGCTTTGCCATGTTTGAACCGACAAAGCCGCTTATGCCGGTTATAAGTACATTCCTTTTTTTCAAGCCTATTTTTAGCTTCCTTTCACACCTGCATTTGACAGCTCATAATAGATTCCCACATACCTGCTGACGCTTGCATCTCAGCCAGATGTTTTCTTATTACCATCTTTTATCTCATTATTATAAACGCTCTTAACAGCTTTGGCTATAGTTTCCAAATTTCTCGGTTCAATCGGACTTGCCTATCGCAGAAGCCTTGGCAGCAGTGTGGCCGAAAACTTCATACGACGGCAGGAAAAGCACCACTATAGGTGGTATGGATTAAATCAGCCTGCTTGGCAAGGCTAAAACTTTCGGAATAGAAATGAGTGTAAACCAGTATCTGGCATCTGCTCACGGCAATATGATGGCACCAAAGTTATATCATATCCTTTTTTCTAGTCAAGCCTTCGCGCAGGCTCTTGAACAGAACCTCAGCGTCGCCGACGTGGGGGCTGTAATGTCAGAACAAATAGAACTTTCATTTTGATTTGGCTTGACTACTTCTTCTTCCCCCTATATCAGCAATCAGCTTACCGGACAGTAGCTTAAGCGTTCCAAAGCCATCTCGAATAATAGAGAGGCGAGAAATCTTGCAACTCCAGTTACAGCTTATAGGAGCGTTATGTATATCAAGTCTGTTCTTTGCCGATTCGTATATTATCTCGGACTCAATCTCAAATCCCTCTGATACCAGATCGAGCTTATTCCACTTATCCTTGCTTATTACCTTGAAACCACATTCAGCATCTTCTATTCCAACCCATTTCACGGGACATTTGAACCACGTCACCAACGGCAACAGAAAAGAAATAATAACGGAGGTGATAAAGGAAGCCAGCTTGTTGGTAATTCGTCTCGGCAAATAAGAACCAATCGCCTTAGAGTCACGAAAATCCCTGGAACCGACAACCAGGTCGGCTCCATTTTGAATGACAGAAGCCATCAAGTTCGGTATATCTTCAGGGTAATGAGCGCCATCTCCATCGAGGAATACAAGTATGTCCCCAGTAGCAGCAAGAGCACCGTCTCTCATAGCAGCACCTTTTCCCAAGCTGCTAACATGCGATATGGTCAACGCACCGCTTTTCTGCGCAATATCTTTAGTATTATCTACCGACCCATCATCAACAACAATTATTTCAACGCTATAATCGTCAAGGGTTGCTTTTGTCCTAGCGATGAGATCACCGATGGAACCCGCCTCATCCTTGGCTGGAATAATTACGCTCAGCTTTTGACTCAAGGCATGTACACCCGAAATTTTAGTAATCTGCCAGCCAGTTCTTAATTTTCTGCAAACTTAAGACCTCACCATTCTCTGAGCTATCAGCGATTAAATCTGAAACAACATCTTTTTGCCAGGGCAGAAGCAATCTTTCGTGCATCTTCTCGCCCTCTCTTAATCCTATTATCTCCATCTTGGTTTTCTTGTCCCCATAAAGTTCAATCATAGCTTTTGCCAAATCTCCCAGCCTGACTACTTTTTGAAACGGCACATATATTTTTCCACTCGCACCTTGCTTAATCTTTCTTATAATAAAGTCGGCCAGCTCGCTTACGTCGATAAAGAACCTTGTCATTTCCACATTAGTAACCGTCACCCTATTGCTTTGCTTTATTTCCTGTTTCCATCTTTGTATTACGCTGCCACTTGAGCCAAAGATATTGCCGCTCCTGACTATCATATATCTGCACTTCCGGTTTTTACGCGCTTTCTCCAATACCAGTTTCTCCAGAAGAAGCTTGGTAGCACCATAACTGCCTGTGGCTTCCACAGCCTTATCTGTCGACATTCCTAAGAATGTCTCCCCGGCAAATAACTTCAGCAAGTTCATTGTTCCAATGATATTTGCAAAGATAGTCTCTGATGGATATAGCTCACAGAAATCAATATGCTTCATTGCTGCTAGGTGTATTACGGTATCAACATCCCTCAGTGCATATCCTAATGTATCGACTTCCCTGATATCACCTATGATAGGTTTTAATCTGCTATCATTGTTGCAGAATACCATCATCTCTACAATTTCGTTCTCATGTCGGGAAATCGACTTGATTTCGATTTTACTATATTTGTCCAACATTTTTTTTATCAGGTGCCTGCCCAGAAAGCCAGCTCCGCCAGTTATCAAAACTCTATTCATTTCCCTCCTTTGCCACCATAGTCAATATATCATCACTCAGTTTGTTGTCGACGACCACCATGGTTTTATACTAACCGACATTTGTTGAGATTGGTTTGAGATTCATTTGATCTTCCCATAAGCTTCCGAGAGGTGGACTCTCAATTCAATCCCTAAAAATTATCACTTCACTGTCACCGACTTTGCCAGGTTCCTTGGCCTATCAGGATCATATCCCCGGCTAACCGCCAGATGGTATGCCAAAAGTTGAAGCGGGACTACAGCAATTATGGGATATAAGAGCTCGTCGACTACAGCAATTATGGGATATAAGAGCTCGTCGACTTTGGGAATCTTAACCCAGAAGTCATAAATCTCATTCTTTCTATCAGAGATAGCAATAATATAAGCACCTCTTGACTTAGCCTCTATGGCATTGCTTAATGTCTCACGATAAGTGTAATCATCGGGACAGATTACAGCTACAGGTGTACTAGGTTCAATCAGGGCTAGGGTACCGTGCTTGAGTTCGCCTGCCGGCATACCTTCTGCATGGATATAAGAAATTTCTTTAAGCTTCAGAGCACCTTCGGAGGCAATGGCAAAGTTAATCCCCCTGGCTATATAATAGAAATCATTCGCCGTCTTCAATTCTCGGCTCAGCCCACTAATTTTGTCATTGTTCCACTCAATAGTCTTAGCCACTTTATTGCTGATGTTTTTGAGATCGGTAACGGCTTTATCAAAAGAGTTGACCATGGAAAAGGACAAAAGATAGAAGACAACTAGCTGGCTGATAAAAGACTTGGTAGCCGCGACACAATTTGGGCACCAGCCTCTCTAGCCCTTTTTACACCTTCAATAACGTCTGCTGTCTCGCCACTCTGGGAGACAGCTAAAACCACAGTATTTCTGTCTACGGAATCAGCGAAATAATGAAATTCGGAGGCCATAACCACATCACAAAACTTTCTGCCGACTTTGGAGAAGAGATATCTGCCAACCAGAGCAGCATATCTCGAGGTGCCGCAAGCAGTGACTATCACTTGGCCTGCTCTAAGTATATCCATGGCAACCTTGGTGAAGGACTCTTTGTCCTGATTAGTAGCTGCCTCAATAGTCTGCGGTTGCTCCATAATCTCTTTAAGCATGAAGAACTGGTAGCCTTGTTTATCACTATCACACCATTGCAGGTCAATTTGTCGCGTTTCCTTTTTCAGCTTATTGCCAGAAGCATCGAAAACCTCAATTCCGTTTGCTTTTAGCACTGCTATCTCAGTATCAGCCAAAGGCACCAGCTGATTAGCCAATCCGGAAAAAGCCATTGCATCACTGGCAACAAAATAGCCATGTTCACCTATTCCAACAGCCAGAGGGTTGTCTTTTCTAGTGCCAACAATTTTGCCTGAATCACGAGATGATATAGCCAGAAAAGAATATGAGCCTTCGAGCTTTGGAGCAACGGCTAAAACTGCTGTTTCGAGAGAACATCCCTTTTTTATTTCATCTTCAATAAGATGAGGTATTACTTCGGTGTCAGTCTCCGAAGCGAAGCGATGCCCGTCATTGGTGAGACGTTGACGAAGCTCTTGATAATTCTCAATTATTCCGTTATGAACGACAGCTATCGTCCCTGTAGAATCACAATGTGGATGGGCATTTGCCTGAGTAACACCGCCATGAGTAGCCCAGCGGGTATGTCCTATAGCTATATTGCCAGGCAGCGAGCTCAAGGTGTGCTTGCCTTCAATCTCATCAAGCTTGCCGATATCTTTTGTAATGAACAATTGCCCGTCGGATATAGTAGCCATGCCTGCTGAATCATAGCCACGGTACTCCACGCGCTTCAGGCCCTCAAAAACAAGGGGGGCTGCTGTTTGTTTGCCACAATAGCCGATAATGCCACACATCTTTGGTCAGTTAAACTTCAGAACGTTTTTTCTAGTACTGCTGTATGTAGAGTAAATTATAATAGATGTGCTGGCTAATTGGCAAAGCTATAGAGAGGCATTACTGTATGTAATTAGTATGCCTTATTAGAACTTAATCCAGATATAAGAGTGGACCACTTTGGAAAATATAATTTAAAAAATCAACATGGCATCACCAAAGCTGTAAAAGCCGTAGCCAAGGCTCTTAGCTTGCTCGTAAGCCCGTAAGATTAAATCTCTGCCAGCAAAGGCTGAGACAAGCATCAGCAGAGTTGACTTGGGTAAATGAAAGTTTGAGACCATAGCATCTGTTACACGAAATTTGTACCCGGGCAGTATGAACAAGTCAATCCATCCATCAAAAGGCCGAATTGTACCAGTTTGAGCTGCTGCCTCAAGAAGTCTGACTGTGCTGGTGCCCACGGCTATTATCCTCTTGCCTTGCTTTTTGGTTTGACGAAGCATAGCAGCGACTTCAGGGTTTAATTCCCCATATTCTTTGTGAATCTTGTGCTGGCTAGGGTCATCAACTCTGACAGGGCGAAATGTGTCAAGCCCAATATGCAGGGTAACAAAAGCAAGCCGAACTCCTTTCTTCTGTAACTCATCCAGTAACTTCGGAGTAAAGTGGAGTCCGGCAGTCGGGGCTGCTACGCTTCCATTTATTTCGGCGTACACCGTTTGATAACGTTCAGGTTCAGCTAGTGGGGTATGTATATAAGGAGGTAAAGGAACCTGGCCAAATTTCTGGAGCAGCTCTTCATTTGAAAGGCTAACAATTCTGGTGCCACCTTCACCATGTTCAATTACCTCGGCTACGATTTCCTGAACAGTGCCAGCAGATTCATTTGTTATCCTGATTTTTGTGCCAATGCCAACCTTTCTACCAGGCCGTATAAGTATTTCCCAAAAACTGTTATCCACACGGCGCAGCAGCAGAATTTCCACCTTCGTGCCGCTGTCACTCTTTTGCCCCAAAACCCTGGCCGGGATAACACGGCTGTTGTTAAGGACCAAAGCATCCCCACTGCGAAAATAACTTACTATCTCATAAAAGGAATGGTGCTGTATATAGCCGTCAGAGCGACGAAGAACCATAAGGCGAGACTGGTCTCGCGGCTCTACAGGTGTTTGAGCGATGAGTTCGGAAGGCAAATGATAGTCAAAATCGCTAGTCTTCATCGAAAGAAGTTTTTATCTTTTTAGAAAATATAAGATAACATTAACTATTATAGTTATCAGGAGGCTCAAGACAAGGAAGGTTACGATAGGGAAATAGAAAGAAAAGCCGTCTTTCTTTACAAATATATCACCGGGTAATTTGCCCAAAAATGGTATGTGCTGGCTGAAAACCAGTATCAGCCCTAAGATTACTATGATGCCGCCGACTATAAGCAGAATCTTGCCGATTCCTTCCATATGCTAGCTCACTTAATTTGCATGGAAACGGAGGTATTTAATAAGGTTCTAATAGCTTTGTTCTCGAATGATTTTAACTGAAAAGGCTGGGCGGTGCAAAGCACCGCCCAGCCTTAGTGTATCTCCTTCGCCTTCTTTAGAACAGTCCCGTTACCTTGCCGGTCTTTACATCAACATCCACTCTTCTGTAGGCTGGGTCTGAGCTGGTACCTGGCATCAGGCTGATGGTTCCTGCACATGGACAGAGGAATTTTGCACCGGAGTAGATTAATACGTCACGGATAGGCAACGTCCATCCCTTGGGTACGCCCTTCAAGGTTGGGTCATGCGTCAGGCTGAGATGAGTCTTAACCATCATGGTCATATAGTCAGCATATTGCGGGTCATTTTCTAGCATCTTAGCTTTGGATTCAGCATCAGGCGTCCACGACACACTGTCAGCTCCATAAACTACTTTGGCTATTTTATCCACCCGCTCTCTCAGCTTCATTTCTATCGGGTACAGGAATTTGAAATCGTTCTTCTCTTTGCAGGCATCAGCAACCACATCCGCCAGCTCCAAGGCACCATCGCCACCATCGGCCCAATGTGTAGACATGGCACAGCGAGCTCCTGCTGCCTCGGCTGCCTTGCGCACCATTGCAATCTCATCTTTAGTGTCTGTGTGGAAAGCATTTATGCAAACTACAGGGTTGATACCAGCTGCTCTGATAGTGTTAATGTGATGTATCATGTTGGGTAGCCCCTTCTCCAGGGTTTTAAGGTCTTCTTTTGTGTAAGCATCAGGCAACGGCAGTCCGGCTACAACCTTGGGACCACCACCATGCATCTTCAGCGCTCGGATGGTAGTTGTGAGCACAGATACATGAGGTATTAATCCACTCAAGCGGCACTTCACATTCCAGAACTTCTCGAAACCGATGTCAGCAGCAAAACCGCTCTCGGTAACATGATAATCAAACATCTTTAGCCCGATACGGTCAGCAATAATTGAAGATTGTCCTACAGCAATATTTGCAAACGGACCGGCATGCACCATACAGGGCTGATATTCAGCAGTGCACATCAGCGTGGGATTAATGGTGTTGCGCATCCAAGCAGTCATGGCTCCCCCAACTTCCAAGTCGCCGGTAGTTACCGGTTTTCCCTTCTTGTCAAAGGCGACTGTGATCTTGTCCATTCTCTCACGCAGATCAGCCAGATCCCTTACAATGGAAAGCATAGCCATAAGCTCCGAGCTGACCGCAATACCAAACTTGGACTGCATCAGGAAGCCATCCATTCTCCCGCCAATACCTATTATTATGTTTCGGAGGCTCTGAGCACAGAAGTCCAGTATCCAGCCCATTTCCACACGGGTTGGATCTACATCCAGTCGACGCAGATTACGCTTTGCCAATTCGGCATCATCGTAATTCCGCTCGTGCTGCATCCTAGCAGTTAGTGCCACCATTGCTAGGTTATGGGCATTCATTATGTCATTTATATCACCTGTAAGACCCATGGAGAACTCTGTCATAGGAATAAGTAGCGCATTGCCACCGCCAGCAGCAGTTCCCTTGATATTCATGGTCGGGCCACCAGAAGGCTGGCGCAAACAACCACCCACATTCATGCCTCGCTTGCCCATGCCCTCCATGAGACCCATTGAGGTGGTGCTTTTCCCTTCGCCTAACGGTGTAGGAGTTATAGCAGTCACCTCAATATACTTGCCATCCGGCTTCTGCTTAAGGCGCTCGATAATTTTTATGAAATCGAGCCTACACAGCCTCCCATATGGAATAATCTCGTCCTTCTGCAGCCCGAGTTTCTCCCGCCACTCATCCGGTGTTGGCATTTCCTTCTCGGCTGCCTCTGAAATCTGCCAATCCTTCATTTTTACAGCATCATACGCCATATATTGTCCTCCTTATTGTTTTTTATTTTTAGCCTTTGCTTAATAGCCTAAAATTTTGGTTTCCTAAATCTTTACCTATTTGGCAAGCCCCACCTTTCTCTCTGCTGCCTCAACAGTGTTCATCAGCAACATGGTCACAGTCATAGGGCCCACTCCACCCGGCACCGGCGTGATAGCTGCCGCCTTTTCTTTGATGACCTCGAAATCAACATCACCCACAAGGCGAAAGCCTTTCTCTTTTGTCTTGTCTTCAACGCGGTTGACGCCGACATCAATAACCACCGCATCTTCTCTTATCATGTCAGCGGTGATGGCTTTTGGGCTGCCCATGGCTGCCACGACAACGTCAGCCTGTCTGGCATAATAGCCTATGTCTTTAGTGCCGGTGTGGCAGATGGTGACCGTGGCATTAGCTCCCTTTTTCTTCTGCATCAGTATAGCTGCCAGCGGTTTGCCTACTAGATTGCTTCGCCCACATATGACAACATGTTTACCCTCAGGGCTATTACCGCTCCTAATCAACAACTCCTGAACGCCGTGAGGCGTACATGGTAAAGGACAGGGTTCACCCCTGAGCGCCTTGCCCACATTCACCGGGTGAAAGCCATCCACGTCTTTTTCTGCGGAAATATAGCTAATCACCTTGTCGGTGCTGATATGCTTAGGCAAAGGCAGTTGAACCAAAATGCCATGAAACTTAGGATCTTTGTTTAATTCGTCGACTGTCTGCAGAACTTTCTCCTCTGGCGTATCGGCTGGCAGGCGGATAGTCTCTTCATGCATTCCGATTTCTTCAGCACCCTTAGCTTTAGCAGTAACATAAGATATAGAGGCTGGGTCTTCTCCAACTAGTACCACAGCTAGTGCCGGAGTTACTCCATTCTCCTTTAGTTTGTTTACCCTCTCTTTTAGTTCTCCGCGGATTTGGGCAGCTACCTCGGTGCCACTGATAATCTTCGCTGTCATGTCTTTTCCCCCCTATTCTTGAAATTCAGATCCAACCCATGTATCTGATAATTCTCACCCCCCTATTTACTTTATTTAGTCACCCCAATAACCGAGACGTTACAATATGAGTCTAAATTCAGCTTATGTCAAACTTCTTGAATGTTTGGTTGAGGGGTTAAAGGCCAAGCTGCAGCCACAATACAAAGCTCAGGGTTTAGAGTGTAACTAATTAATCTAGCCTGCACACAAATCTCCGAGCCTGATCTTGCCAAAGGAAGATTATACCATGCACAATCAGGGAAATACAAGAGAGAAAATACTCTCTTTGGATAGGACTTTTGAACTACTTTACACTCTTCTTGCTTTTTCGCTTCTTAGATTTCCAAAACTGACATGCTTCCCTTTCGTCAGTAGCAACTGCTTCTACTCTAAATATATTGATAAAGCCATGTTCTTTAAACTCTTTCTGGTAGGAATCACTCCTCTGTAGTTTATCAAGATATTTGGCTAATTCTAAGTTGTTACACCTTACACCCTCTTCTGAACTTGATATACCAGGCCCGATGGCAAACCCCTTAGCAAATACACAGGTCTCACACATCCGTTTCATTACATCCCTCCTTAGCAGGTAAGCCTCGCCTTATCGCTCATACTTCCCGTCTGGCAAACTATCATGCCAAAGACCAAGAGAAATATTTACCTTCATTCACAGCTCTTATGCCATCCACGAGCTCTGAACTCGCCGCCTTCTTAGGAATAAAACCATGTGCCCCGGCCTGTTTCGCAACAAGCATATTCTCTTCTTCGTCATACTGGGTCAGAATCAAGACTTTTGTCAAAGGATAATCGCTACTTATCCGTCTTGTCGCCTCTAGCCCACTCATGACTGGCATTACTATATCCATCAATGCCACATGGGGAGAGAGCCTCTGCACCTGCTCAAGCGCGTCTTGTCCATTCACAGCCTCTCCCACCACATCCATATCCTTTTGCACTGTTAGAAGGGCATGTATTCCATGTCTGACCATGGTATGATCATCCACTATCAGCACCCTTATCTTTCTAGGCCTAATTGTTTCCTCTAGCAGGTTTTGAACTCGAGGCACCAGCGAAGCTGGCTCTATCGGCTTAGTTAGATAAGCCTCACACTCAATTTGTATGCCTTCGAATCTCCTCCACCCCTTAATAGGCCTCTCCTCATGCCTAGCATCGATTACCAGTAATGGTATGTCTTTATATTTCGCATCTTGTTTTAGCCATTTATGCATAGCAAATGCTTGCCCGGCAGGAGCTAAGGTGCCCAGAACAACCACATCAGGCTCTACGCTCATCATCTCCTGAGCCTCCAATCTGCTTGAAGCAGCAGCCACACTGTATGATTTAGCCTCAAAGGTCATTCGGAAAGCTTCTACGAAATCAGGTTCATCATCTATAATTAAGATTTTTGCATTGTCTCCCATTTCTACTGTTCCTCCTGTGACAAATTCAGTTATTTCTATTCGGGCTCTATTTCTGAATCCTCGCAAGACACTATCTCAACGACCAATAGTGACTAATTCAGCTCCCTCTAAAATGTCGGGCACAATCCCTTCATTGCCTACTGCCATGACGTGAACACCATGGCACAAGTTCTCCTGCTTTATTGTTTTTATCAAGCGAGAGGCAACTTCTATCCCCTTTTGAAGTCCCTTGCCTTTCTCAGCAGTAGCAAGCTCATCAATTATAGCTTGGGGAACGATGATCCCGGGAACGTTGTCATTCATATACTGAGCCATCCTAGCTGAAGACATTACTATAATGCCAGCTAGGATTTTCACTTTGAACTGCGAGGCATATTGCATGAATCTACGAAGACTTCCTAAGTCGAAAACACCCTGAGTCTGGAAAAATTGCGCCCCTGCGGCAACTTTCTTGTCAAATTTGACCAGTTGTGGTTCAATGAAGTCCGCCTCAGGATGAACCGAAGCCCCGATACATAAGCTCGGCGCACCTTTCAGTTCATTTCCTGCCATATCAGTACCAGACTCCATTACTTTTATCATTTTCAATAATTGGACAGAATCCAAGTCAAAGACAGGCTTTGCCTCTTTGTGATCACCGACATCGATGGAATCCCCAGTAAGACAAAGTACATTACGAACGCCTCTAAAGTACGCCAGAAGAAGATCAGCTTGAATCGCCAAGCGGTTACGGTCACGACAGGTGACCTGAAAAATAGGTTCACCGCCATGCTCCTGTACCAATAAGCAGCCACCTAACGATGGGAAACGCATTACAGAACTTTGATGGTCAGTTACGTTGATGGCGTCAACTTTGTCCCTAAGTAAATCTATATGGTGAACCATTTCTGAAACATCTGCCCCTTTTGGTGGTCCGATTTCCGTCGTCACTATAAACTTATCGGAATAGAGTTTCTCCTCGAACAACGAATTAGCCATTTTCCTCTCCTGTACTGCTAACCTTGCTTGTTATTCGTTTCGGCCTGGGAATGGCCCGAAAGTTTCTTGGCGGGTAAAATCGACGCATTTTCTCCAGCTGCTGCAATCTTTCTAATCGCTTATAGATAAGTATCCAGGCGCAGTCCATATCTTTACTGGCTTCACACTTGCCATTTTTAGTTCCGGCACAAGGACCATTCAGTATACCTTTTGTGCATCTAGTGATGGGGCAGATACCAGCGGTCTCTTCTAATCTACAATCTCCACAGGCAGCACATCGCTCATCCCAGACACCACTTTCTTTGGCCATACCCATGAAAGAGGTGTTCACACCAGGCAATACAGACATATCTGGGAAACGCTCGGCTAGAGCTTGCACCCCTATACCACATCCCAGTGAGAGAATAGCATCTACTTCACTAACCTTATCAGCAATCAGGTCTATGAACTCAGGGTCACACTGCCGCTTCACAGTATATTCTAAGAAGCTGTGAATTCCATCTCCACTCTTTGCTTGTGCCAAACGCAATGCGCTATGGAGAAAGGAGACTTCACGCTCACCCCCTGCATCACATACTGTCATACAAGTACCACATCCAAGGAGTAATACCCTTTGATAAGGGTCAATCATTCGCCTGATTTCTTCCAAATCATTATTGTCGAAGTTAAATATAGTCCACCTATTTGCTCAATGAACATGTCTAGCTCTTTACTGATCCCCAAATATGTAGCACCTGAAGTAAAAGCTCGCACGCGCTCAGGCTGAAGACCAACCTGCGTGAGCACCTTCCTAACTTTTCCAACCCGCTGGTTAATCCTATAAGCAGTATTCTCCCTAGCACATTGTTCTCCACATCCAGCGATAAAAACTCCCTCCGCACCCATCTCAAAAGCATGCAATAAGTGATCAGCTTCCACTCTGGCCACACACAATACTGGCACAATCCAAATGCCAGCCACAGATTCTCTCCATAGGCTTGCTAAGGTGCCAGTGCCAAAAAGTCCATACTGGCAACAAAAACCAACAATAAATGGCTTAAATTTAGACTCCGCTGCGGACTTAAGGATATGATGTAATTCATCATTTATCTGTCTTCGGTCATACGGCTTTCTCAAGATTATTACCTTGGCGGGACACTCAGCGATACATATTCCACAAGCTACGCATTGATCAGATGGTATCTGAATTGTGCCACTGGCATCTAATCGTGGAACATTGTATGGACATATCCTCAGGCAAGTCAGACATGTGGCACATTTATCTTGAGACACAATTTCAGCTCCCATACCACACCTAAGGCATCTCCTTGCTTCATTAACCGCCGTTGCCCAATCATAAACAAGCTCCACTGTCTTGAAGTCTCCAGTTCTCGCCTCAGGGGAGAGAATCGGTGGCTCGAGCCGACCTATTTTTCTTATCCTGTCTATTGTTTCTGGCAACAAGTCACCCTTTAAAACTTCCCTTGCCTCTTTCTCTGCTTGCGGATATCTATGCCTCAGGTAGTCATCAATACGAGAAGCCGCCAATCTACCAGCTACTAAAGCTTGAGTCACAGTTGCTGGACCGGTTACTGCATCCCCACCAGCGAAGACTCCCACCCTGTTGGTTGTAAGAGTAACCGGGTCTACCTGAATAGTGCTTCCCCTGCCTATTCGAACATTGAAGTCACTCGGCATCTGAGGTGCTTGTCCGATAGCGGTGATTAAAGTATCAACTTGCCTACTGAAGGTGCTGCCCTTGATAGGCACAGGCTGCCGCCTGCCGCTAGCATCTGGTTCGCCGAGTTCCATCTTTATGCAAGTAACGCTTAACCGTGCATTTCGCCTTTTAACCCTAATTGGCGCCGTTAGAAATAGAATGTTTATCCCCTCTTCCAGTGCTTGTTCTATTTCAGATGTATCTGCTGGCATTTCTGCTCGGCTGCGGCGATAAAGTATGCTCACCTTGCGCGCACCCAACCGAAGGGCAGTACGCGCGGCATCAATTGCCACGTTCCCTCCCCCAACAACAGCCACCCTTTCTCCCAGAGATGGTTTGAGGCCGAGATTCACCTCACGAAGGAAAGTTGCGCCATCTATCACCCCCGGGCTGTCTTCTCCTTCAATTCCCATCCTAATACTTTGATGAGCACCAATAGTTATAAAGACAGCCTTATAACCCATGTCAAATAACAAGTCTAAAGAGACCACCCTCGTATTCGTTCTGATTTCAGTGCCCATCTGAGCCAGCCTTTTAACTTCCGTATCCAATACCTCACGAGGAAGGCGGTACTGAGGAATACCCACTCTGAGCATGCCACCTACCTCCGAGTGAGCTTCAAAGACGGTCACCGGATAACCTAACTTACGGAGGTAATAAGCACAAGCCATCCCCGCCGGGCCGGAACCTACTATAGCCACTTTCTCACTATGCGTGGTATCCGCTTCAGCATAGACCATCCTGTCACCGCCAAATTCCACCGCAAACCTTTTCAATGCACGGACCGCGATAGGTTTATCTACCTGGTTGCGCCTGCACGCTTCCTCACAGGGATGAGTACAGACATAGGCACATATAGAGGGAAAGGGGTTGCCATCCCTGATAACCCGCAATGCTTCCATGATCCTTCCTTGAGCAACCAGATCAACATATTCTCTTATATCCATACGTAAGGGACAGGCAGCTTGACATGGTGGCATCAAGCTGTGGTCGAAAGAGGATTTTGCTGCTCCGTCAGCATGGTAGCCCAGCACATTATCCGTCGTAGATGAATACACCTGTCTCCCCCTTAAACACAAATAGACCAAGCCCACTCGCATAGTAACGGGTTCTAAGCAACAGGACAATAGGAAATGTCCTAGAATGAGGCGGTTCACTTCCCTAGGATTTTCACTGGGGTAGCTCTTGGTATTTATTAGGAAAAACCCTGGGCGGAAAGAATTTAGAGGCAACTATGCAAGAGTAATTCTGCCTATACTGTTATGGAGCTATAATCCCCTTGCGTATGGCAAACTTAATAAGGTCTGTCTTGTTATGTATATTCAGCTTATTCATTAAGCCGGTCTTGTACCACTCGACTGTCTTGGGACTGATGACCAACATATCTGCTATTTCCCGAGCAGTATGCCCTTCGACCACCAGTTTAAGCACCTCTCTTTCTCTATCTGTCAATTGATGATAAGGGTCTTTTTCCCCGTCCACATTAGCTTTTTGCTGGTATTCCTGCACTATCGCTGTTGCTGCTGATGGTGATAAGAAGGAATCTCCCCTGTACACAGTTTGGATAGCCGAAGCGAGCTCTGAAAACGCGGCCATCTTAGTGACAAAACCACTGGCCCCCGCTTCGATAACAGGAATTACATAGTCGCTATCGTCATACTGTGTTAGTGCCAGTACCTTGGTTCCTGGAAATCGCTTGCGTATTCTGCGAGTCGCTTCCAGTCCACCCATTATAGGCATGGCCAAGTCCATAAGCACCACATCTGGCAGAAGTTGCTCTACCTTTTCCAAAGCTTTTCTGCCGTTTGCTGCTTCGCCGACCACCTCTATATCCGCGACTAGCTCCAGCAGAGACCGGATTCCATCTCGCACAAGAGTATGGTCATCGACTATTAGGACCTTTATCTTTTTCAACTACCACATCCGTTGGAAGTGGAACATTCACAGTAACTTTCGTCCCGTGCCCAGGACTGGAATCAATATTACAAACGCCCCCTGCCAATTTCACTCGCTCTTTTATAGTGAACAAGCCTGCTCCTCGACCACTAGGGTCAACACGTGTTAGTTTGCTCACTTCAAAACCCTTACCATCATCCTCAATTTTTAACACACACTTGGCAGCATTGCACTCTAACTTGATTAAAGCATTCTTCGCCCCTGAATGCTTCAATATGTTTCCTACGAGTCCTTGGGCTACACGAAAAAGAGTTACTTCGACTTCCGGTGGGAAGCGCTGGTCTGTACCTATAAACTCGGCGGATATATTGATACCTCGAGCTTGAAGGGTGTCTTTGGCATAACGGTGAATTGCTGCAGGCATTCCAAGCTCGTCCAGCAAAGTAGGACGGAGCTCCTTCATAAGCTTGACTATTTCATTGCCAGCACGGATTGTGTAGGCATGTGTTGCTTTTAGCCTCTCCATAAGATCAGAATCAGCAACACCTTTCATTTCAACCATCGATATAATAGCCTGTAGGCTAAGGGTCAAGCTGGTAATAGCTTGGCTGGTCTCGTCATGCAGCTCTCGGGCAATTCTCTTTCGTTCATCCTCCTGGGCAGTCAGAGCATGCTGAAGAAGAACGCGATATCTTTTTGCTGCATTTGCCAGTCGTTCATATAGTCTTGCTTGCTCAATTGCAACCCCGATTTGGCAACCCATCGAGTTTAGAAGGTATAAATCATCCTCGGTAAATCTGCCTGGCAGGTGGCTCGCCATATTCATCACTCCCACTACCTTATCTTTAGCTTTCAAAGGAACGCTGGCAAACCCTTTAAGGCCTTCCGTACTAATTAGGTCTGGATGTGCTACACGTGGATCTTTGGAGATATCCTCCAGTAAAATAGGCTCACCCGCCTTGGCCACTCTACCAGCTACCCCTTGCCCAACAGCTATCTTCATATCCTCAGTATATTTCGCGGATAGACCACGATAAACCCTGTAATATAGCTTTTGAGTTTGCTCATCAAGAAGCAAGATTCCCCCAATTTCACCGTTCACAGCCTCCAAAGCAATGTCCAGGCACAAATTTAGAATGCCTTCTAATTTCCTTATTCCACTCGTGGCAGTCGATATGCGGCTTAAGGCATGAAGATGGTGATGACGCCTCAAAATCTGATGCTCCATCTCCCTTTCTGCCGTGACGTCCCTTCTCAGTTCAGCTATCGCATTGATATCGCCACGGCTATCTCTCAGCGGATGCATGATGATTCTAACGTGCTCATTTGAGGCAATGCCTGAGTTTAAAGGATGTCTTGGGTGAACAATTACAGTCGTCTTACCGCTTTGCAATACCTTGTTTAGCGGACACAACCACAATGGTGAGCTGCAAGGTCTGCTTCTAGTCTCAAAGACCTCATAGCATGGCCTGCCAACCGGATCTCCAACTTGCCCCCCCAGCTTCTGCATCGCAGCTGAATTAGCGAACTTCACACAGTATTCCTCATCTACGATGAAAAGCTCATCCTCTAAACCATTCACCAACTCCTGCAAGCTTGAGTCTAAAGGCCCATTTGCTGTGGTTAGCTGGGGCTTTGACCTCCGCCTACCCATCTCTGCATATCTCCGTACCCATAAAATAGAGCAACAATAAAGCTTTGTCAAGCAAGCGCATCAAAAACATAAACCGCGCATTCAGGGTATTCAACTTTGCGAAATCTACGATGGCCCATCCACAAACCTTGAACCAAATTGCGAATCCGCTTTCATACAATCGAGATTATCATGACAACAGGTATTGACTCCGGACCGATTTTGAGCTATTCTGTTAACAAACTTAATAGCTGTGGTAGGGTGCCCGAGGGCGACCGAGGGCTTAATTGGCATGCAAGCCGGTGGAATTCCGGCACAGTCCCGCCTGCTGTAACAGTCAGAACATCGGCCCTACTAGGTATGGCTGCCTCCGCGGAGTAAGGGGGTGGGATTTATTGTTTATTTAATCCCCCTGTTCCTAGGAGCAGGGGGATTTTTTGCAATCTACGAACAGAGAGAGGAGATCGTAAATGAAAAGGCGTATTTTAACTCTTCTAAGCCTTGTGGCAATACTGGGATTAGTTTGCTCAGTTGCCTGTGACGGTGAACCTTTACCTACGGAGCCTACCCTGCCACAGCCACCACCAAGCCAGGAGAAACCACCTGAACAGACTGCACCAGAACTCGAAGAACTGCCTACTTTCCCCCTAACTGTAGTTGATGACCTGGGAAGAACAGTAAAAATCGAGAAGCTACCACAACGGATTATCTCGCTTGCCCCGAGCAACACTGAGATCATTTATGCGCTGGGGCTCGAAGACAGACTGGTAGGTACAACCGACTATTGCGACTATCCCGAGGCAGCTAAACAAAAACCACGAGTAGCTGGATATGTTAATCCCGACCTAGAGAAAGTGGTCTCGCAACAACCTGACCTCGTCATCGCCGAAGCGATTCATGAAAATACCGTGCTTCCGGCATTAGAAAAATTAGGCCTAACGGTCATCGTCACGTCAGCGACATCTCTAGATGTTGTGCTGGATGATATCAAGCTAATAGGAGAAGTTACCGGGAAAAGTAAAGCAGCCACAAAGCTAGTTGATGATTTAGCCATGAGGATCCAAGCAGTAACAACAAAAACCGCAGGGTTGACCACCGAACAGCGGCCTAGAGTTCTCTATGCTATATGGTATGACCCAATTTGGACGATGGGCTCTGAAACCTTCAGCGATGACCTAATCTGGAAGGCAGGTGGGGCAAACATCTTTAGCAAAGACTTTGAGAAATCCCATGTCGTCTCACTAGAAGCGATTATCGCTAAAAACCCTCAAGTCATCATCGTCAGTGGTATGGCTACTACAGGGGATCTCATCTACAACAACATAATTAAAGAAACCAGGCTGACAGGTGTGGATGCAATACGCGACAGCCGCGTCTATAAAATAAGCAACGCCAACTTTATAGAGCGTCCTGGCCCAAGAGTAGTAGATGGCTTGGAGGAAGTAGCAAAAATCATTCATCCCGAGATATTTGGCATGCCTGAATGAAAAATTCAATAGAACCAAGCTACATAATGACGCTTTTATCATTTTGGAGGTAGTAATGTAAAAGAGCCAGCACTTTCTTACTGCACGACTAACTATTAGGGTGTTCTTGGGTGACCAGGAGCTCAATTGGAACGCAAGCTGGTGGAACTCCAACACAGTCCCGCCTACTGTGAAAGTCAGAACGCCAGCCCTAGCCTAGTTAAACCTCCGCGGAGCAAGGGGGTGAATCAACGAATAAAGCGTGATAAAAGCCCTCGGCTCCTGAGAGACGAGGATTTTTTATTATCACGGAAATTAAACATCCAAACGAAAAGGAGAGAATGCCAGATGAAAAGCCCGCAACGGCCAGCACGGTTGCTAACCAGCCCATCAGGAAGCACTAAGAGCTAACCAGCCCATCAGGAAGCACTAAGAGGACTACATACCTCGCTGCCTTCAGCCCTCTACTGATCGCCATCGTAATGGCTAGCCTGTGGACAGCAACCTGCCCAAAGCCCTTACTGGCAGAATCTAATGTCCTCAAGTGGGCTCCCGTTGATGCGCCGGGTTCAGTCCTCAAAAAGAGCGATATTGTCAGTCCTTCCGAGGTCAACCGCATCGCCATCGGCTCAGACAGCAAGACTTTTTATGCCGTTAATATCCCCAGCCCAGACAACACCACTGGAGGCAGAGCTCTATATAAATCTAACGATAGCGGTA
>SMTZ1_10005948_pt1 | contig 37463 bp, 35 predicted proteins | sample DeeMarSWOR136_30_FD_25667 | JGI IMG/M metagenome (IMG submission 25667)
TCCCATAGGCATTGTACTTGCCATACCATCTTTCCCCTGCCCCCGTCCCATCATAGCCATCATCATTTGGGGCATAATCACCGCCATATCAAAGCCTTCCATCATCTGAGGTGTTATTTCCGACATTATCCTTTTCTTGTCCTCGATTGTCATGTCAGCAAAGAACTTCTCCATGATGTCGCCGACAATCTTTTGCTTCTCTTCCGCCGTCATGTCCGCCAAGAATTTCTCGGTCATTTCCCCAATTAGTCGCTGTTTATCCTCTTGGCTCATCCTGGCAATTATCGTTTTCACTATTTGATTTACTAGTCCCATTATTTAGCACTCCGCTTCGGTTCTTTCACTGTGTAGTCTCGGCAGTTTCTTAGCTTTAATAATAACCTATATAAGGATATCTTCTAGCACAGTACACGTTCGTCACCGACGCGGCGGGTCACCTTTGCCCCGTCAAGGTGTTCCAGTAGGGCCACGGCATACTTACGGCTGGTGTGGAACATATCCCGCACCTCGGCTACCGTCACCCTACCCTCAGCCTTGAGATGGGAGGTAACCTTGGCCACCATCTCGTTATAGGCCGAAGCCGAAAAAACCACATCGCCAGCCACCTTGACTACCTGGTGACGGGCGATAAGCAGATTAAGCAGGTCAGGCTCCGGGATAAGGCTAGCCGGTGGAGCATAGGGGTGCTCATTTAGTGAACCTAAAAAGGTCTCGAGGCTCTTCTGCTGAGCTGGAGTCAGCTGAACCTGGTGGCTAGTGAGGTGAACCATAGCCCCCTCCCCGACAATAACACCCTCATCAAGAAGCCTTTGTAAAACTAGCTGGCGGTGATTACCCATCCTGAGCCGGCTGGAAAGCTCCGCCTGAGGCATACCGGCGCGAGACGGAAAGTTCTGGTGATATTTCTTAAGGGTACCAGTTACCTCGCCAATCAGATGCTCCCAACCAGCCACCGTGCAGAGAAGGCGATTTTCACCCCGGCCAATAGCAACTACCTTTTCCTGCTCGATAAGAGATTCTAACGCCGGCCCAAGCTCGCTAGCGGGCAGGTCACCCTGAGCAAAGAGGGCTGATGCCTCCAGCGGTTGCCCACCCTCCAGTATGGCCAAAATTACCTCTTCGGCACTACCCTGCGCCCTACCCTTAATACTCTGAATGACCTTTGGGGTAAAGCGATGATACCGCCGGGCGTGAGATTCAACCACCTTACCACCCCCCAGAGTCTCCTCTGGGGAGCGGATGATAAAGTGGTCACCACCAACTAATGCCACCGGCTTACTAAGCGACAAACAGACTAAAGTAGTCTCGCCCGGCCTGAGTTCCGGCTTTTCAAGGAAACGGACTCTAGCCAGCGCCTGGGTGGTTCCGGTATGTAAGCTAACGGTAGCATTATGCTTCAGGGGGCGACGGAGATACGGAATTAAGCGAAGCTCACCGACTAACCTCGCTGTGGGTAAGAGCCACCCCGGACTAGTGAGGACATCCCCTCGCTCCAGCTCGGATTTAGCGATACCGACCAGGTTGGCGCCAACCCGGTCCCCAGGAGGAATACTGTTCAGGTGAGTTTTATGGCTCTGTAATCCCCGAATACGTGTCCGTAGACCCGGCGGGATAATCTCTACCTCCCGCCCCACGCTGAGCGAGCCGTCGACTAGGGTTCCGGTGACCACCGTCCCGGAACCGGCTATGGTAAAGACCCGGTCGATGGGAAGCCGCGGCCGCCCGACATCCCGCTTGGGTGGCACTGAGGCAATAATTCGGTCGATAGCCAAAACCAGGTCGGGTAATCCCTCGCCGGTTACCGCTGAAACGCTAACTACCGGTGCCTGGGACAGGCTGCTTGGCTCAAGTAGCTTCTCAACCTCCGTCTTTAGCAGCTCCAGCCAGTCATCACTAACCAGGTCCCTCTTGGTCAGGACCGCCACCCCTCTTTTTATGTCAAGCAGATCCAGAATGGCCAGGTGCTCCCTGGTTTGGGGCATGACCCCCTCACTGGCATCGACGATAAGGAGTGCCAGGTCGATGCCACCGACACCAGCCACCATATTTTTAATCAGTCGTTCGTGCCCCGGAACATCAACGATGCCTATTTCGTGACCACTGGGCAGCCTTAGCCAGGCAAAGCCCAGGTCAATGGTCATCCCCCGTTCTTTTTCTTCGCGCAGTCGGTCCGGGTCAATGCCGGTCAGGGCACGCACCAGAGCTGACTTACCATGGTCGATATGCCCTGCGGTACCCAGCACAAACATGGCTCACCCCCCCAATCAAATTCCGGCCTTACCGGGGACGCTTAAGGCTAGCGGCAGCATCTTTGAGCGCCTTAAGGACGATTTCATCATCTTCAGGAAACACCGAACGCGGGTCGAGAAGCAAGACCTGACCACTAATCCGCCCGATAACGGGTATTTTCTGACCACGCAGGAGCTGGCTCAGGGTTTGAGCTACGTTGGGTTGTCCTCTCTTACCCGATCCACCGACGGCGACCAGCCTAGTGGGCAGGGTGCCACCCGGCAGGCTACCCCCGCCGACCATTGTCTCCCCCTCGACCACCCTTGCCAGTCCACCAAGCACCCTCGCCCAAGAGCTAGCCCGCTGCTCAATCTCCCCAAGTGGCGTCGCAATCATGCGCCATACCGGGACTTTACTGGTAGCTTCTCCAGCCAGATAATGAACGAGGGTAGCCACTAGCCCGGCTAACCTTACCTTGTCAATACGTACCGCCCGCTGTAGCGGGTGCTTCTTCAAGCGACCAATCAGCTCTGCCTCCCCGATGATAACCCCGGCTTGAGGCCCGCCCATGAGCTTATCACCAGAAGAGAAGACCAAACTGGCACCAGCACTGATGCTACCCGTAAGGGTCGGCTCGGCGCTAAGCCCGAACCTGGTGGTGTCCAAGAGGCAACCGCTACCCAAGTCGTCAAACACCGGCAGGCGGTAACCTTTCCCGAGACTCACCAGTTCCTCAAGGCTCACCATATTGGTAAAGCCCATGAGCCGGAAGTTACTGGAATGAACCCGCATCAGGGCAGCCGTCCTCGGGCTGATAGCCTCCTCATAATCCCCGAGATAAGTGCAATTGGTAGTGCCAACCTCAACCAGCTTGGCACCGCTCTGACGCATCACGTCCGGAATGCGGAAGCCACCACCAATCTCCACCGCCTGCCCCCGGGAGACAATCACCTCTTTCCGCTTCGCTAGAGCGGTAAGAGCCAATAGCACAGCTGAGGCATTGTTGTTTACCACCAGCGCTGCCTCAGCCCCGGTTAGCTGGCAGAGCAGGCGCTCAAGGTGAATGTGACGTGAGCCCCGCCGGCCCCGATCAAGGTCGAACTCCAGATTGCAATAGCCGCCGGCGACGCCATCCATGGCTGCGATAGCTTCCCGGCTGAGGGCAGCACGCCCCAGATTAGTGTGGAGGAGGACCCCACTGGCGTTGATCACCGGACGCAGGCTAGGGCTCACCAGGGTACCAACCTCAGCCCAGATTGAGTCCACTATCTCTTGGGTAGAGGGGCAGGGACTACCCGAAGCGATTGCCAGGCGTTCCCGCTCGAGGTGACGGCGTACCACCGCCACGATTAACTCACGGGGGTAGTTCTCCTGAAGAGTCCTAAGCCGTTCCTCGGAGAGTAGTTTATCCACACTGGGTAGGTGCCGAAAGCTGCCGTCCATTTTGCTCTAGCCTATTCTAATATATCTGGAAAGGTTTGCAAAGCTTGGCTACCTGCCCTTAGGGTAGGCACGACTACTTCTCAGTGGACATCAGGCTGACTTCCTGGATTGAGGCATCCACAACGCCAGCATAAGGGGTATTTAGATTTCATTAAAATTCGCTAAATGGCACCAGCCCAAATCGTTGCCTGCTTTAAGCCGGGAATGCTAAAATAACGAGGTTAAGCTAATGACCAGCCTTCAGTCTGTAAAACGGAGGGGCTTGTGGCTAAGAGGATAAACCCTCGTCTCACAGAAAGTGTGCGCGGGGCGGGCTGAGCCTCTAAGATGGGTCCGGGAGACCTGAACAAGGCGATATGTGACCTGCCCCAGATGGCCGACCCCAACCTGATTCGGGGGCTAGCCAGTCCGGATGATGCCGGGGTCTACAAGATAAGCGAGGAATTGGCCATCATCCAGACCGTGGACTTCTTCACGCCTATTGTCGATGACCCCTACACCTTCGGTCAGATTGCGGTAGCCAACGCCCTGAGTGACGTCTACGCTATGGGCGGTCAGCCCCTGACGGCGATGAACATGGTCTGCTTTCCAGTGAAGTCGATGGATATCGCGATCCTGAAAGACATCCTCCGCGGCGGCGTGGATAAGATACTCGAGGCTGGAGCACTGCTGGTGGGGGGACACAGCATAGAGGATGACGAGCTTAAATATGGCCTTTCGGTGACCGGTACCGTACACCCCAAACGGCTGGTAACCAATTCTGGAGCCAGGGCAGGGGATAAACTGATACTTACCAAACCGCTGGGAACCGGCATTATAAGTACGGCAGTAAAGGGAAAACTAGCCGGTGAGGAAACGGTCGCCAAGGTAGCCAGCACCATGGCTACCTTAAATAAAAAAGCCTCGGAGCTAATGCAGGAGACAGGAGTTCACGCCGCTACTGATATTACTGGTTTTGGACTCCTCGGTCACACCGTCCAGATGGCAGAGAACAGCCAGGTGGGCATCAATATCTCTTCGGCTTCAGTTCCCATCTTTTCGGAAGCTGCTGGGTTTACCCAGAGCGGACTCTGCCCGGCGGGGCTATATCGCAACCGGGACTTCTATGCTACCTCGGTGCTGTTTGACGATAAGGTGCCCGTTTACATCCAGGATATCCTCTTTGACCCGCAAACCTCCGGCGGCCTCCTAATTTCACTGGTTCCCGGAAAAACTAAACGACTAATGGAGAAACTTAAGCAAGCTGGCGTTAAAGAGGCTGCCATCATTGGTGAGGTAAGCAGCGCACCAAGGGGCATGGTTAGGGTAAGATAATCCCAATTGTGGCCTTCCAGACCACTCCTATTAGCCTCAGCCAGGCTTCCTGACCCGGATACTTAATGCCCCGCTGGTCTCAGCCCCTCTATCATCAAAAACAATAACTGTGACCGTAACGTATTCCCCACACATGTCGGGGGCGGTCCACATCACGGCCGAGCCGTCTCCCGAGATCTCGCCTTCAGCCGCATTCCAGGAGTAGGCTATTTCATCGCCATCAGGGTCAGAAGCTACACAGGTGATATCGGTGCTGTTACCAAATATGACCACCATATCCGTGGCAGTCAGGCTCTCAATAAACGGCGGCTGATTAGCCATTACGTCTATCACTAGCTGGGCTGAGCTCTCACCACCCCTGCCATCAGTTACCGTAACAGAAATGGTATAGCTACCCAGTTCAGTCGAGGCCATCCAAGCTGTAACTGAACCCGCCCCGTAGAAGCTGCCTCCAGTCGCTGACCAAGCATAAGCCAAGCTATCGCCGTCAACGTCCGAAGCCCGGCACTCAATGACGATGGCTTCAGCCCGATTAGCCCTAGTTCGCTGCGCCGTGAGGCTCTCGATGACCGGAGGGCTGTTGGGTATCACACCCAAGCTCAGCTGCATCTCTGCCTCACCACCCCTGCCATCGGTTACCCTGACGGCAATGGTATAGGTATCGGGACTCTCTGGTGCTGTCCAAATAGCCACTTGACCCTGCCCGTAAATGTCACCCCCGCTGGCTTGCCACTCATAGCTGAGTTCATCCCCATTCGGGTCATGGGCAACAACACGGATTTCACCGATTTCCGCGGTAAAAAGGTAATCTTCTTCCGCCTCCAAGCTATCGATTATCGGCGCCTTATTAAGCAAGGTGCAGCTACTAGCCAGAACAGCACCCAGCATCAGGGCCACCAGACCAAGTAGCCAAGTTAGCCGACCCGAAGGTGTCTTCACAGTGCTCTCCTTTCCCATCCCAAAACCAAGCGGAGCCTGCCAGCACTATGGCAAAATAGCAATATACTCGCAATTACTCTATAATAAGCTGACTAGACCTGTCAAGAATCTTCAAACCCTCACTACCGGTGAGAGCCTCATACCGAATAATTTGACAACCCCCCGTTTTTGTGGATATATTATATTCATTAGTATAATGATAATATATTTTAACTTCGGCGGGTGACATCATGAATATTTCCACTAAAGGACGCTATGCAGTACGGGCAATGCTTGATTTAGCCCTCCAATCGTCGGATAGCCCCACCCTGATTAAAGACATCTCCAAGAGGCAGGAGATATCGGACCTATACCTGGAGCAGTTATTTAATCGGCTCAAGACCGCTGGACTGTTGAGGAGTGTTCGTGGGCCTAAGGGTGGTTTCATGCTCTCCAGACCACCCGTAGAGATAAGGCTCATTGAAATTTTTGAGGCTATGGAGGGGCCAGTAGCTCCTGTAGACTGTGTCGATAATACCACGCTCTGTGCCCGCGCTGACTACTGTGTAACCCGTGATGTCTGGGCGGAGATGAAAAAGGCGATGGTTCGGGTACTGGAGTCCACCACGTTACAAGACCTAGTCAAGCAAGAGAACGGGAAAGGCTCGAGCGAGGACAAGAAAAAACATGACCAGTAGAATGCTTAAACTCAACTGGCTCTGGTTGGTTCTGGCACTGTTATTGCCGGTTGTGGCCATAACCCTGTTCACCCCCAAACCGGTTGAGGGTGCCTGAAAGGGCGGTGGTGGGTCGTCAGGTTCGACGACCGGGGAACTTACCGTGGATGTCAGCCCAGCAAACGGCGGCACCGTAGAGAGAACCACTAAACAGCTAGATGCCGACGCTCCCTGCTCCTACCCCGATACCGTTAGTGTAGATTTGGGTGACGACATTATCATTGAGGCAGTAGCGGCCAGCGGTTACCACTTTACCGGCTGGAGCGGAGAGCCAACCATTGATGAACATGATAACCCGCTAGAATTAATTTTTGTCAACTCGCTATCAATCACCGCCAACTTTGCCCCCGACCTTATTGAATTTACCTCTCAAGACGGCCTGCTTAGCCTCCTTATCACCGAGGGAACCACCGCCCTAGACGCAGAGGGCGAACCACTTACCAGCGTAGAGTTTACCGCCGATGAAAATCCACCATCCCCTGGTAAGGCCAGCATCATCGGGCAAGCCTACAACCTAGAGCCCGACGGGGCTAGATTCGACCCACCGATAACTCTGACCTGGAGATATACCACGGCCGATATCCCTGAGGTAGTAGCCGAAGAGAACCTAGTCATCGCTTACTACGATGAGGATGCCGACGAATGGGTGGTGCTGGACGACTCCGATGTTGACCCAACTGAGGATATCATCAGAGCCTCCGTGGAACATCTGACCACCTTCGCTATCTTAGCTACAGCAGCGACATCATCGCCACCCGCCGAGGCAACCTTTACCACCACCAACCTCAGCATCTCGCCAGCCGAGGTTAACCCCGGTAGCGAAGTTACTATCAGCGCTCTAATCACTAACCAGGGCCAAGTAGAGGGTAGCCAAGACGTCACTTTCAAAATAAACGGAACGATCGCCGAGACCCAAAATGTAACCCTCGGCCCCGATGCCTTCACCATAGTGACTTTTGAAGTCATTGAGAACGAAGCGGGCACCTACTCAGTAGACCTCAACGGTTTTACCGGTGATTTTACCGTGAAAGAAGCGGTTTCCAACCCACCACCACCGTCAACAACCCCACCCCCATCAACGCCGTCCTCCAGAATTAACTGGCCCGTCCTGGCACCGATTCTCAGCGCCGTCTTTCTGGCCATCTTCATACCGATCAGGCTGAAGAGAAGAAGAGAGAGCTTCGATTGGTAATACCTGCGAGACCCCCCAACCCCGTAAGACTGGGCTACTTTTGATACACCTAATAAGCTGCTCCTCTTTCATATAGCGGAGCTTTAACTCTCCAGAACCGCCATGGCCTCCTCGCGATAAGCATCCATGAGATAGGGTATCCCGGTGACCTTGGCGCATTCTTCGGTCAGGGACATGAGTTCATCCCGAGTAATCGCCGGTACACTGAAGCACCTGGCGCCAGCCATAAGCTGCTGCAGTCCTACCCTGATCTTTTCACCGTAGCTGTAGATACCGATGGCACCCAGCGGGATACTCTTTATCTCGCTAGCGCCAACCATATCCTTGACATCCTCATAATTGACAAAGATCTCTTCCACTGTTGAGCCAAACTGCCCCACAGTATTGGGTAACTTGCCATCCTTAAGCCACTGGGCAATATTCTTACCAACCATACCCGGAATCATCAGCGCCCGCCCCATGCACACCGCTTTAGTAAAGGGTGCCCCGAGGGCAAGTGCCTTAAAGACACCATCCTCACTACTGAAGCCACCAGCAAAAGCAATATCCGGGGCTCGCTCGCCGCCACTGGCCAATTTCTGGCAAAACTCATAAGCCGCCGCATGTATATAAAGACTGGGTATGCCCCACTCTTCCATCATCCGCCAGGGGCTCATGCCAGTGCCACCCGAGGCACCGTCTATGGTAAGCAGGTCAATTTTAGCCCTCGAACCCCACTTAATAGCCATCGCCAGCTCACGCAGGCTGTAGGCACCGGTCTTGAGAGTGATGCGTTTGAATCCCAGGTTCCTTAGGCGCTGAACCTCAGCGTAGAAACCTTCCTCATCAATGAAACCAAGCCGGCTGTGACGCTCAAACTCCTTAATAGCGCCGTCCTTAAAGGCTGCCTGGGTAACCGGGTTTGAAGGATCAGGGGTGACGATATAGCCGCGTTTTTGCAGCTCCTGTGCCCGCTCCAAACTGTTGACCTTGATCTCGCCGCCGATGCATTTGGCACCCTGTCCCCATTTTAATTCGATAGTCTCCAGACCATGCTTCCGGTTAACATACTCAGCTACCCCTAACCTGGTATCCTCTACGTTCATCTGGACCAGGATTTCGCCGTAACCCTGATGGTAGCGCCGATAGATTTCAATGCGACGGTCCATATCAGGCGCCAGAGTAACCTTACCGCTAGCATCACGCTCAAGCTTAGGGTCAATACCACAAACGTTCTCACCACAGACGATGGTAATCCCACTGAGGGCTGCGCCAACGGCATAATGCTCCCAGTTCTTCCGGGCTATCTCGGTGGAACCCAGAGCACCAGTAAAGATGGGAATCCTCATCTTGACCTTAATGTCCGAGCCATACTCGGTCTCGGTATTCACCACTGGGAAAATAGCGGTATCGGAGTCACCAACAACGCCGCTGGGTAACCCCTTAGCACCCAAGGCATATCCCTGAATATTAAGATGTGAGTAATCAACCGGGTAGTTCTTATCGCCCCCAGCCGTGATGTCACCAAAGGGTCCAGGATATATTAGCTCCCGGCCGCGGAAGGTTGCCTTGAATACCTCACAGTTTCCGGTACAGGTATCAATACAGCGAGAGCAGAGACCACTCATCGGCACGACACTTTTGGAACGGTTGGTGGTTCTAGTGGCATCATTTGAGTTTGGTTGTTGTAGATTCATCTTTATGCTCCTTTCTTTTAATTTAGGGTTATATCCTTACCGCTATACCTTTTTCTCTTAGATATTGCTTGGCCTCAGGTATCGATATCTCGCCGAAATGGAAAATTGACGCCGCCAACACAGCCGATGCCTTGCCGATTACCACCGCTTCGTAGAGGTGCTCCAGCCTGCCGGCACCTCCGGAAGCAGTGACGGGAATGCTAACGTCTTCAGCCACCGCCTTGGTCATCTCTAGGTCATAACCATCCTTGGTACCATCAGCATCCTTGCTGGTGAGAAGAATCTCCCCTGCCCCCAGCTCCTCTACCCTCCTCGCCCAGTCGGTAATCTCGATGCCGGTCGCTTGCTGGCCGCTTCTAACGACTACCTCCAGCCGCGGTAGTCCTTTTCCCGGCGTGTTCTTCCTGCCATCAATAGCCACCACCAGTCTATCCTGGCCAAACTCTCTCGAGGCTGCCTTCACCAGCTCTGGATTTCTGACTGCCGCCGTGTTGATCGACACCTTATCCACCCCCAGGTCAAGTAACGCTTTCATATCCTCAATACTGGCGATACCGCCACCAACCGCGAAGGGAACCGTGGTCACCTCACGCACCTTTTTAACCCACTCCAGCCGCGTCTTTCTGTTTTCTACGGTAGCGAAGATATCAAGGAAGACGAGTTCATCGGCGCCCTCACGTGAATAGGCAGCGGCAGCTTCAGCTGGGTCACGGGCATCCCTCAGGTTGATAAATTTTACTCCCTTAACCACCCTTCCCCCCCTTACATCAAGGCAAGGTATCACCTTGACTTCTTCCACCTCATACCTCCTTAAATTTAATTAGGTCTTGGTACTCCATAACCGTGCTCATGGCGTGGTTTTCCGCCTCTATGCCAGCCTCCTCGGCGGCGGCCACCGGGTTCAAGCCGCCGAGCAGAATCATCCCAACTTTGTTAAGCTCTACCGGTATCTCACACACCGTCTCACTGGTATTTCCCATTAGCAGCATACCGCCCAACCCAGCCTCCCTGAGACATGTTCCCACCTCCTCAGCTATCGGCCGGCAAACGGCTGGTATCTCCCTGAAGTTAGTCAAAACTCTTCCCCACCCCCTCCGGGCAGCCTCCCGTACCGAAGTCATCTTAGCCCTGATGAATATCTCCGAAGGGTCTAGAGAGCAACCAGTATAGTAGATAATTTCAGAGAAGCGAAGCGGCTTATGATTTTGAATCTGCAGTATCCCACCGAATCGGGAATCCATAGGAACCCCCGCCTTTAATAAGCAGCCATTAATCACGATGCTGCACACCGTGGCTAGCCCCGTGTTTCCCTGCGGAACGACTAGTTCCCCAAGCCGCTCTCCCGCTGAAGCCGTCGCTACCAGATCGCTTACGCAGAATCCCGCTTCGTAAGCAGGCTTCATCGCCTGGAGTGCCCGGCGGAATTTATCATTGGGGAAAAAGGAGACGTTAACCGGAATCGAGCCGCATCGTTTCTCGTAGTCGAAGTTTGTTCGGAAGGCAAGTAGCTCAATCTTGGATATAGCAAAACCGACCTTATCTTTGACCAGAGCACTCTTTACTTCATCAATACCACGCCCGGTGAGAATCCGCCCGTCACGTCGCCCCAACAGCCTGGTTAGCCCACGGCCGTCCATGAGTTTAAGGTGATACCTCACCGCCCGTTCGCCCAACTCAATGCCATACCCCTTCAATCGCTGGGCAATTACCTTCCCTCCCATTGGTTCCTGAGAATCATTCAGAACCTTTAGGATGGCAATAACCTTTCTCTCAACATCCTGTGTTTCAAATCCCATGGTCGTTATCGGCGTTAGGAAACCGTTTTCCTAGTATAACAAGCCGTGATTACTCCTGTCAAGGGCTTTCTTAGCCATTTTAAGTGAAACTCAACCTTGCTTCGAATCAGCCTACCACGTAAAAGATCAGACTTAACCCAAAACAGGTACCGTATTGATTTAGCTATTGAGATAGCATATACTAAATCTAAAGGGCTGTACCACGCGCTATCAAACGTAAGGAGGTGCTCCGATGCCTGAGGTGGTAATCGGAAAAGTAACCGACTTTTTTGCCCGCCCCGTGGTCGCCGGGATTGAGTTAACCGCAAATGTGAAAGTGGGCGACAATATCCACATTAAGGGCCACACCACTGACCTAGAGCTAGCTGTTACCTCAATGCAGATCAATAACGAGAATGTTGAACAGGCCAAAGCTGGAGACAACGTTGGGATTAAGGTCAGTGAACGGGTCAGACGAGGTGATATAGTCTATAAGGTTACCGACTGAGAGAAGCCTCAAATGTTGGCAGCCACACTGCCAAGGTTAGCTACCCAAAGTGACCGCCACAACCTAGTCTTAATAGTTAGCCGATACCCTTTAACAAGTTAGCCATCTCGAGGGCATGTTCCGCCGCCTCAAAGCCTCTATTCCCCATTTTAGTCCCGGCTCGCTCGATAGCCTGCTCCAAGGTATCAGCTGTGATGACACCACAAATAACCGGTAGCCCAGTCTCCAAACCCACTCTGGCCACACCCTTACTGACCTCAGCAGCAAGGTAGTCAAAATGGGGTGTCCCACCACGAATCACGGCACCAAGGCATATCACGGCGTCATACCGCTTGGACTGGGCGAGTTTCTTGGCCACCAGTGGAATCTCGAACGAGCCCGGTACCCAGGCAATCTCAATATCTGCCTCATTAGTACCGTGGCGCACTAGAGCATCCTGCGCCCCCTCAAGCAATTTCCTAGTAATGAACTCGTTAAACCGAGAGACAACTACAGTCTCCTTCCACGAAATTATCTGTGGTCTCTTTGTTAAACAGCTTCGGCTAGCTACCTAATCACCAGGCGTATTCTCTACACCTAATATATGACCCAATTTCTCCTGTTTTGTGGTTAAGTAGTCACGATTATACGGGTTGGGGGAAGTGACTATGGGTACCGTCTCTGTAACATTAAGCCCGTAACCCTCTAACCCGATTACCTTCTTGGAATTGTTGGTGAGCAGTCTAATCTGGTGCAGGCCCAAATCCGCCAGGATTTGAGCCCCGATACCATAATCACGCAGGTCGGGGGCAAACCCCAGCGACAGGTTAGCCTCCACGGTATCTAGCCCCTGATCCTGAAGGGCATAAGCACGAATCTTGTTATGAATGCCGATACCCCGTCCCTCCTGCCTCATATACAGGAAAACACCCCGCCCCTCCTCGGCAATCGCCTGCATCGCTAGGAAAATCTGCTCACCACAGTCACAGCGAAGACTGCCGAAGACATCACCAGTAAGGCATTCACTGTGAACTCGAACCAGTACCGGCTCTTCAGTGGCTATGTCTCCCATAACTAAAGCCAGGTGTTCGTCAGGGTCGATATCACTTTTATAGGCGATAATGGTAAACTCACCGTACTTGCTCGGTAGCTTGGCCTGAGCCACCCGATGCACCAGCTTCTCATGACGACGGCGATAGGTAATCAGGTCAGCCACACTCACCATCTTAATTCCGAACTTCTCTGCCATAGCCTCAAGCTGGGGTAGGCGCGCCATGGAGCCATCTTCATTCATGACTTCACAGATAACCCCGGCGGGATAGAGACCAGCAAGTCTGGCCAGGTCAACGATAGCCTCGGTATGCCCCGCCCGCACCAAGACACCACCGTCTCGAGCGCGCAGGGGGAACATATGACCGGGGCGGGCCAGATCTTCAGGCTTTGTCGCCGGGTCAACCATCGCCTTTATCGTTTGCGCCCGATCAGCAGCCGAAATGCCGGTACTTACGCCGTGTTTGGCTTCAACCGATACCGTAAAGGCAGTTGAGAACCTCGAGGTATTGTCGTCCACCATCAGGGGAATCCCCAATTCGTCCAGACGCGTACCTACTATCGGCAGGCAGATCAGCCCCCGGGCATGCTGGGCCATAAAGTTAATGACCTCGGCGGTAATCTTTTCCGCAGCGATAGCCAGGTCACCCTCGTTCTCCCTATCCTCATCATCAACGATAATGATAAGCCTACCAGCTCTAATTTCCTCAATAGCTTCGGGAATTTTTGACAGTCCCATCCCTAATCCTCCTCGACTAAAAGAATGACTAACCTGCTAAAAAGCCGTGCTCCCTAAGAAACTCGCGGGTTAGTCCCGGACGGTGAGCTTGGCTGAGCTCAGCCACGTACTTGGCAATAATATCCACCTCCAGGTTAACCAGGTCACCAACACGCCTCGCGCCCAAGGTAGTATTTTTTTGGGTATAATCGACAATAGAGACCTGAAATGAGCTCACATCTTTAGTTACCACCGTGAGACTAACCCCGTCAAGGGCAATAAAACCCTTAACCACGATGTAGTGCATCAATTCAAGGGGGGTCGTAAATCCCATAATAATCGCCCCACCTTCCCGGCCAACCGAGGCTACTTTGCCCACATCATCAACATGCCCCTGTACCAGATGTCCCCCCAACTTACCCCCCAAAGCTACCGCCCGCTCCAGATTGACCTCATCACCAGCCCGGAGCACGCCCAGGTTAGTCCGCTCCAAAGTCTCCGGCATGACGCCAACCACAAAAGAGCCACTATTGAAACTGGTTACGGTGAGACATGCCCCGTTAACCGCGATGCTGTCACCAAGCTCCATCCCCTGAAGCACGCGACTAGCGGTGATAACCAAGCTACCGGGCTTAGCCTGCGCAATCTTACCTATCTCCTCAGTAATCCCGGTAAACACTACCTTCCCCCGACATAGCCACTAACCATCAAATCCTCATCAAACCTCTCGACACTAACCCGCTCCAGCTTAAGTGAATCCGCCACTCGGTTAATCCCCCAGCCAGCAACTGCCGTTACCGCTTCCCGGCCACCAATAATAATCGGAGCAATGAAGGCGATAACCCTATCAACCAGCCCACTGTCAAACAGCGAGCCGAACAGAATGCCACCCCCTTCAACCAGAACACTGGTAACTTGCCGTTCTCCCAATACCCTTAATAACTGCTCCAGATCCACCCAACCTTCTGTTGAGGGCAGCTCCAGTAATTCAGCACCAACCTGAGCAAAGGATTCCCTTTCTTCGGCACGAGCCCGCCTGCCCAGAACCACTATTGCCTTACCCGGCTCAGTGAATACCTGGGCATTAAGCGGCGTCCGCCCCTTACTATCCACAACACCACAACCACAACACCTAGTCGTGAGCCGAGGGTCATCGGTAAGCACCGTATTTACGCCGGCCATAACAGCATCAGCCGTATAGCGCAGATTATGGACCCTCTTTCTGGCCAGCTCACCGCTGATCCACCTGGAATCACCACTCCGAGTAGCGATCTTACCATCCAAGCTCATAGCAAACTTTACCGTAATGAAGGGAATGCCTTCGGTGATAAACTTAGCATAAGCCTCATTAAGCTGTTTCGCCTCCGCCTCGTGTTCACCCACGTATACCCTTATACCCGCCCCTTCCAGTTCCTCTTTGCCCCGCCCCAAGACCACAGGGTTAACATCAAGAGCCGCCAGATGAACCTCAGCAATACCAGCGGCAATTATTGCCTGAGTGCACGGGGGAGTGCGACCGTGGTGACAGCACGGCTCAAGGCTGACATACATCACGCCACCTCGAGCCCACTCGCCAGCCTGCTTCAGGGCAACTATCTCAGCGTGATCCAAACCCGGGGGCTGGGTATACCCCTGCCCCACCACCTCGCCATCCTTAACTATTACCGCACCAACCGCCGGGTTAGGACTAACCTGCCCCAAGGCTAACTGAGCCAGGGAGAGTGCCTGTGCCATATAGCCCATACTACCGCCATTCTAGCACCTAGTCTGAAAAAAGTGCAAACGAAAACCAACCTAGGGTCTGGGAAAGCCTAGATCTACCCCATAATCCAGGCTATCAGTAGCAGAAAAAGGGTAAATAGGTTATAATTGACTGAATTTGGTAAGGAAAGTAGCTCAGCATAAGTAGATGAAATCCCAATTCCGTCAGGTTCTAGCCGTGGTGCTCATCGCCGTCGGCGTCTTTTTCCTGTTAAGGGTCACTATCCAGAGTTTTGTGGTCGTGGGCAGCAGCATGGAGCCTAACCTAGAAGACGGGCAGCGGCTGCTGGTTAATAAGGTCGTTTACGATCTTCGCGAACCCCAAAGGGGTGAGGTGATTGTCTTCCAGCCACCCACCGGAAGGAGTGTTGACTTCATCAAGCGCATCATCGGGCTACCAGGTGATACCGTCGAGATAAAGGACGGGGCGGTGTATATTAATGACTCAGCCATAGACGAACCATACGTTAAAGCTGCCCCTTCATACACCATGGCTAAGGAGAAAATCCCCGAGGGGGAATACTTTGTCCTCGGTGACAACCGTAATAACAGCAACGATTCCCATAGCTGGGGGGAAGTGCCACAGCAAAACATAATTGGTAAAGCCTGGGTATCAATCTGGCCGCCGGGGGCTATCCCACACTACGACCTTCAGGAATAGACCTAAGAGAGAAATCCCCGATTTTCTGGCTTAGTCCAAGAGATGATGAGGAATTTACTAAGAACTATCGGCCCGGTTCTAATCTTTTGTTTCTGGGGGCTTGGTCTGGCGTCTCCTGCCCTAGCCTCCCAAGAAGACTATACCTGCCTAGTTTATTTTACCGGAATTGGTTGCGGCCACTGTGAGATGACCTCCCCATTAGTGCTCGAGCAGCTACCGAGAGACTATCCCGATCTGGTGATAATAGAATATGAAATCTACGGCAAGGAACAAAACACGCTTGTATTCGACGAATACGTTGCTACCTACGGTACAGAGTACAAAATCCCGCTGATAGTTTTTGGTGAGGACCGCTATCTTGCCGACTACGCCCCGATCAGTGACAACGTCAGAGACATGATTGGCAAAGCGGCTGCTAACCCATGCCCCTTAATTGACGGTAGCTCCCAGGACTTCGGTAGTCTAGACCTCACTTCCCTGCCCGCTTATCCCACGATCTGGCACCAGGAGAAGGTGTTAATTAAGACGGGACAGCGGGGCGACAGTGGCTTACTGAAGAAGCTGTTAACCAATGATAATCTAGACGACATCCTGAAAGATGCTGAATATGAGCTTATCACGCCAATAGAAGTGGCGGTTCCCGGGAAAGAAATTGAATTTGAACACGGCATCACCATCGATGACTGGATTTTCCAGTGGAACGGCGAGGGTATAGCTCCTCCGTTAGCACCGACTACCCCGGTAGAACCAACTACCCCAGTAGAACCAACTACTCCAGTAGAGCCAGTTAGGCCAACACTAACCCTGCCCAAGATTCTCTCACTAGCCGGAGCCGATGCGGTAAACCCCTGCGCCTTCGCCGTCTTACTGCTGATGCTGGTCTCAATCACCGCCTATAACCCGGGCAACCGGCGGAGTGTACTATACGCTGGTCTGGCATTCATTGGGGCAGTACTCGCCATGTATTTCGTATACGGCTTGCTTCTCGTTAGGTTTTACCAAGAAATCCAGCAGCTGAAAGGTGTTGGCGATTGGATTTATCGCGGCGTGTCGGTAGCCGCCATAGTTTTCGGAGCCTTAAATATTAGAGATTTCGTAAGATACAAACCAGGGGGAATCGGCACTGAGATGCCACTCTTCATGAGGCCGAGGGTTAAAAAGATACTCAGTAACATAACCTCCACTAAAGGCGCCTTCCTCACCGGGCTAATCGTCACCTTCTTTCTCCTACCCTGCACCATTGGGCCATATATTATCGCCTCCCAGATTATAGCCAACGTGCCTCTGGCTGAAGGCGTTCCCCTGCTGCTCCTCTACAACCTGGTCTTCATTATCCCCCTAATCATTATTGTCTCGGGAGTCTACATAGGAACCAGCCGGATCCAGGATTTCTATGTGTGGAAGGAAAGAAATATCAGTAAGATGCATCTCGTCGCCGGGAGTATCCTGCTCGGGCTGGGGGTATTCATGCTTTTAGAAAGTCTAGGAATAGCTGTATTCTTGGGCGTAGCCTAAAGCTGGAAAACACCGGACACAGCGAAGGAAGATAGCCCTTATCAATCTGCCCCTAGCTTCTACCAAACTCCCTCTCAAGCTGCGCTAGGCTGAGGTGAATCAGGGTCGGCCGGCCGTGGGGACAGGTATGAGGCAGAGATACCTGCTCCAGCCTGCGTACCATTTCCCGCATTTCGTCGCTACTGAGCACCTGTCCGGCTCTCACCGCACTATGGCAAGCGATGGATACTACCAGCCTCTCCCCCCAACCTTCACCCCCACTACTATCCAATAGCTCCCGTATCACACCACGCCAGTCCTGACCCGCTAGCGGCGCCGGCACCGCCCGCACCAAGAAAGTCCTCTCCCCAAAAGGCTCAATAGCGAAACCGAATTCGCTGAGCTTCTCAAAATGACTACCAAGAATAGTAGCCTCTCGGGGGCTGACCTCAAAGGGTAACGGCTCAAGCAGCGTCTGAACTGCTATCTCCCGACGCGAACACTCATCTTTAATCCGCTCAAACAGGATGCGCTCATGGGCGGCATGCTGGTCAATAAGGTAGAGCCCGCTGGGCCCTTCAGCAATAATATAGCTCGCTAAGAGCTGCCCCACCACCCGCAACACAGGTAGCGATAGGGCTGGAGTCTGAGAAGCCTCTAGTGGTGAAGGCACAACCCCACCCTCACTAGCCGCTTGAGACCATAGCGGCGGCCGGGGAGCTGAAGATAGCAGGCGCTGGCTGGCTACCTCACCAATCTTGGGCACCGGGGTCAGCTCAACCAGAGTCTGACGAACCGCCCTCTGGACAGTGTTAAGCACAGCCTTCTCGTCACGGAACTTGACCTCGGTTTTAGTGGGATGAACGTTTACGTCTATCTCCTGGGGAGAAATGGACAGGTTAACGATGGCTACCGGCTGCTTCCCCACCATCAAAAGACCGTGATAGGCCTCCACTACCGCCCAGGCTAAAAGGCGGTGCATCACCCAGCGGCGATTGACAAATATGCTTAGGTAATCACGGCTGGCCCGGCTTACCTTCGGTGAGCCAACCATACCACTCACCGTAAGTGATGAACCCCCGACCCCTCTATCCCAACTCTGGGATTTGATTTCCAGCATATTCCGGGCTACCTCAAGACCATAAACCTCAGCCACGCTATCCATGAGCCGACCGCTACCCGGTGTCCTGAGGGTTACCCGCCCGTCAAGAGACAGGCTAAAGCGAACCTCCGGGAAGGCTAGGGCATATCGGCTCACTATGCCGACAATGTGGCTGGCTTCAGTAGCCGACGACTTAAGAAATTTAAGCCTGGCCGGCACCTCGCGAAAGAGGTTACTAACGGTAACCGTAGTCCCCGGCGAGCGCCCCTGACTGCCCCGGTTAGTAACCTTGCCCCCCTTCACGCTAAGGGAGGTGCCGGTTGACTCACCGACGGCACAGGTAACCAGCTTCACCTCAGCCACCGCAGCAATACTGGCTAGCGCCTCACCGCGAAAGCCGAGACTCAAGCTGGACCCCAAATCATCAAGGCTACCTATCTTACTGGTAGCATACCGACTAAAGGCAAGCCCCACCTCCCCTGAAGGAATCCCCGAGCCGTTATCTACCACCCGCAACTGGCTTATGCCACCCCCCCTGACCTCAACCGAAATCTGAGTGGCTCCGGCATCAAGGGAGTTCTCCACTAGCTCCTTAACCACCGAGGCCGGTCTCTCCACCACCTCACCGGCGGCAATCTGAGAGATAACCTTCGAATCTAAGACCTTGATCGGCATGCCTTTACCCCTTACTCTACCCTCTCCAGATTAGCAAAGCTAAGCAGTAGCTTCTTCACTCCAGACCCCCGGAAAGCCACCACCACCTCAAAGTCGCCATCCACCGGCTGAGAGCTTACCACCACCCCCTCACCAAAGGCAGCGTGGCGAACCCGACTCCCGGCCTTAACCTCCGATAAGTCCCCACTACCCTGGGATGGAGAACTGAATTTCGCCGTGCGATTCCAAGCATAAACCGCCGAGGCTATCTGGCTCTCCCCTCCCGCCCACAGACTACCACCCGAAACCAAGTACCGCGGGATATCTTCCAAAAAGCGTGACGGCTGGCTGACATTGCTAGCGCCCCGGAAGCTCCGGCGGAAGGCATGCACCAGATACACCCGCCTTTTGGCTCTGGTGATACCGACGTAACACAGCCGCCGTTCCTCTTCCATCTGGGCCGGATCATCGAATGACTTAATATGGGGCAGGATGCCGTCCTCCATACCGACGATAAAGACCACCGGGAATTCGAGGCCCTTAGCCTGATGCAGGGTAATCAGGGTGACCGCATCCACCGTCTCATCAAGCCTATCAACATCGGACACCAGGGTTACCCCTTCCAGAAAGGCGGTCAAGCCCGCCGGGGACGCCAGCTCGCGGTACTGCTGAGCTACGGTGCGTAGCTCCAGGATGTTGTCCCAGCGCTCCTCCCCATCCGGCTGACCCAGTAAATACTCCTGATAACCGGAGTGCTTTACCACCAGATCAAACAGACTAACTACGTTAAGCTCACGGCTACGGGTGACAAATTCCTCCATCATCTCAAGAAAGCCAAGTATCGCCCTGGCGATGTGAGGGCTAAATAGCGGCTTCTCACCGTCTTTAAGCTCACCCAGACGATGTAGCGCCTCATACTGGGAGGTGCCCAGAGACCGCGCCAGGCTGGAGAGCTTGGCTAGGGTCTGCTGACCGATACCCCGCCCGGGCACGTTAATGATGCGCAGCAGGCTAACACTGTCCTCCGGGTTCTGGATAAGGCGCAGGTAGGCAATAATATCCTTGACCTCCCGCCTCTCATAGAAACGGGTACCGGCGACCAGCTTATAGGGGCTGCCGAAGCGAATAAAGGCCTCCTCGAGGGCCCGAGACTGGGCATTGGTGCGATACATAACGGCGCAGTCCCGTAGCCTTGCCTGACCCTCCCCCACCAGCCTCTCTACTTCATTAACCACAAACTGGGCTTCTTCCTGCTCGGTATAGGTCTCGACCAGCGCGGCAAGCTCACCAGCCTCATTATCAGTCCATAGGCCCTTGGGTTTACGCTCCAGGTTGGCTGAGATAAGGTGAGATGCCGTCTCCAGTATATTCTTGGTCGAGCGGTAGTTCTGCTCCAGGAGCACCACCTTAGCCTCGGGATAGTCCGTCTCAAAGCTGAGAATATTCCTCAGGTCGGCAAAACGCCAAGAGTAAATTGACTGGTCAGGATCACCGACGACACAGATATTACGGTATTTGTCGCCGATCTGCTTTACTAGCTCGTACTGAACCAGATTGGTATCCTGAAACTCGTCGACCTGGATATGCTGGTATCTCTTCTGGTATCGGGAAAGAACCTCAGGATAGCCTCGGAAAAGCTGCACCGCCTTCATGAGCAAATCATCAAAGTCCAGGGCGTTACTTTCTCTAAGCAGATTTTCGTAGCGCTCGTAGACCCGCCCCACCACCTCCTCGAAGTAGCTACGGCTCTTCTGAATATAGTCGGCAGGGGCCTGGGTTCGGCTCTTAGCCGCCCCAATGGCTGAGGCGATGGCTCTAGGCGCATACTGCTTGGGGTCAAGACCAATGTCCTGAAGAGCCCGCTTTAAGAGTCCGAGCTGGTCATCGTCATCATAGATAACGAACCGAGGACTAACGCCAACTGCTTTACCATCGCGGCGCAGGACACGGGCACAGATAGCGTGAAAGGTACCCAGGGTTAAATCCTTTAGAGAAGCACCGACGAGATGATAAAGGCGTGCCTCCATCTCCCGAGCCGCCTTATTGGTGAAGGTAACCGCCATAATATGACGCGGGCTAATGCCACAGACTTTGATGAGATAGGCGACCCGATGGGTGATGACCCGGGTCTTACCGCTACCGGGCCCGGCCAGGATGAGTCCTGGTTTATTATAACACTGGGGCAGGGGGACTATAAAGGAGGTTGAATAACCTCCAGCAGCTATAAACCATTGCCAGCATCTTATTTAATATGTTATAATTTAAAACTAAGAATAGACCTTTAAGCTAGTCCGGCGAGGCTGGCAAGGGAAGTTAGGAAGAGATACCAGGAAACCTCTTGCCGGCTAACGGCAAGGGGTTATTTTTATGCCACGAAAAACCTTGATGACCGCTGAGGATATCCAGCGGACCCTAGCTCGCATAGCCCACGAAATCATTGAGCAGAATCAGGCCAGCCAGGACCTCATCATAGTTGGCATCCAGACCCGCGGTGTCCCCTTAGCCAGACGACTCGCTATCCTGATTGAAGACTTTGAGGGACTGAAGCTACCCGTCGGGGCGCTGGACATCACCCGCTACCGGGATGATATCCCGTCTTCCGATAGACACCCCACCATTCGGCACCGTGACATCCCGAACAGTATCGATGGTAAGTCAATCGTGCTGGTTGACGACGTTCTCTATACCGGACGCAGTATCCGTGCCGCCATGGACGCCATCATCGACCTAGGGCGACCAAAGTCAATTCAGGCTGCCGTTCTCATCGACCGGGGGCACCGTGAGATGCCAATACGAGCCGACTATGTCGGTAAGAACGTGCCAAGCTCACAAAAAGAGGCAATACAGGTACACCTAGTAGAAACTGACGGCGCTGACGAAGTCGTCATCATAAGTGCCGTTAACCATAAGAAGCACAGTAGTCAGCCGGGGCAATTAAGCCACCGCAAAAGGAGTTATTATGGCGCTAGCCGGTAGAAATCTGGTAACCATGGACGACTTATCCAATGGCGAAATAGAGGCTGTATTCTCCATGGCTGATGAGATGTCAGCATCAATTAAGGAGCAGCTGGAGCTTTGCCGCGGCAAGGTTATGGCCAGCCTGTTTTTTGAACCCAGCACCAGGACACGCCTCACTGGCTAAGGGGGAAAGCATCGCTGACATGGCTAAGGTGGTCGGGAGTTACGCCGATATAATTGTCATCCGCCACCCCTGGGAGGGAGCCACCAAGGTAGTTAGTGACTATGCCGGTATTCCGGTAATAAACGCCGGTGACGGAGGCCACCAGCATCCCACCCAAACCCTCCTCGACCTCTACACCATCAAGAAGACAAGAAAGACCATCAAGGGGCTGAAGATTGCCCTCTGGGGAGACCTGAAATACGGACGAACGGTACATTCCCTAATCTTTGCCCTGGCTAAGCTGGGCGCCGATATTCTCTTCTGCCCAACTCCAGGGCTGGAGGTACCGGAGCATATCCTTGCGAAACTAGTCACCGAATATGGTGGCGAGATAGAAAGACCCGAGGCCGCTACCCCAGCCATAAAGGCAGGGACCCTCCCCCTAGATGCAGTGTATATCACCCCGGGTAGTCCCCACCAGCTGGCTATGATGCCCAACATCAGTATTCAGATTGAGCTGAAGGCGGGGGTTGACGCCCTCTACGTTACCCGAGCCCAGAAGGAAAGATTTACCACTGCCGAAGAACAGGAACCAGAGGGAAGATACCCAGTGGTGGACAAAAAAATGCTTAAGGAGAAAGGCTTTAAGGAGACCCTGATTATGCACCCCTTACCCCGTGTTGACGAGTTAGCCTGTGAGCTGGATGCCGACCCGCGCAGCATGTACTTCAAACAGGCAGCACTGGGGGTACCGGTGAGGATGGCGCTCATTGCCCTCCTGCTTGGGGTTAAGGAAACCCCTCAACCAGAGGCGGATACTACCCCCAAGATAGACTACCCAATCTACAAACGTGGCTTTGGCGTACGCTGCCCCAACCCAAGGTGCGTCTCAGTACAGAAGACCGAAACCAAGTATCTTACGCCCGAATTCAAAATAGTAAACTTTAAACCGCTAACCCTACGGTGTATCTACTGCGAGCACGGCTTCGAGCCGAAGTATGTTGCCAGCACCGACTGGCACGAAGGGCGTATCGACACCAAGAAATACCACAGCGCTCAAAGCCACTGGGCGAGAAAGATCAGGCCAGAACACCTGATTATCTTTGATTCTGAGAAGGAGGCTCAGGCCCACGGCTTCAAACCCAGTCACTATGCCCAAGACCCCCACAAGAAAGATAATGAGTGAGTTTAAAAGCCTACTGATAAAGGGCGGGCAGATAACTGACCCCAGCCAAGGGATAGATGAAACCGCTGATTTACTAATTACCGAGGGAAAAATCTCATACCTTGGCCCGGGGAAAGCAAGCCCACCTCATAGAGCGTGCGACGTCCTTGATGGCCGGGGACTAATAGTCTCGCCGGGGTTTATTGACTTGCACTGCCACCTAAGACAGCCCGGGTTTACGGAGAAGGAAACCATCGCCACTGGCAGTAGAGCCGCCGCCAGGGGCGGCTTTACCACTATCTGCTGTATGCCCAATACCAACCCCCCTCTGGACAGCCAAGAAATGATAGATTATGTCAAGACTGTCGCCGCCCAAGAAGCTGTAGTTCGTGTCCTGCCCATCGGCTGCACCTCACGGGGAAGAAAGGGCAGGGAGCTGGCTGATATGGAGGCACTGGCTAGAGCCGGGGCAATTGCCTTCAGCGACGATGGTAATCCGGTTCTCAGTTCACGCCTTATGCGTAAGGCTCTAGAAGAAAGTCGCAACCTGGGCATGCCCGTCATCGACCACTGCGAGGATACTTCCCTCAGCGGAGGCGGTGTCATGAACGAAGGCACACTCGCAGCGAGGCTGGGGCTACCCGGTATTCCCGCCGCCAGCGAGGAGGTCATGGTTGCCCGTAACCTAGCTTTAGCCAAGCTAAGCGGAGGACAGCTTCACATCGCCCACGTCTCCACAGCCGGTTCGGTAGAGTTTATTCGCCGGGCTAAGAGAAAGAGAATCAGGGTTACTGCTGAGGTTACCCCCCACCACCTGACCCTGACTGAGGAGAAGGTTGCTGGTCTTGATACCAGCGCCAAGGTAAACCCGCCCCTGAGGACAAAGCAGGACACCAAAGCCCTGCTCAAGGGACTTAAAGAGGGGGTGATTAACATCATCGCCACCGACCACGCCCCACATACCGAAGCAGAAAAAGGGCGGGACTTCCTTAAGGCACCTTTTGGTATCAGCGGACTGGAAACCGCCCTGGGTAGCCTTATGGGTCTGGTGCACAGTGGCGAGCTAGCCCTAGCTACCCTCATTGCCAAGCTCACCACTGAGCCCGCCAAGATAATCGGTCCCAGACACGGATATTTAGGTGCACTGAAGGTCGGCGCCCTGGCGGATGTCACCATCTTCGACCCTAATATGGAGTGGGTGGTCGACCCGCAAGCCTTCGCCTCCAAAGGCAGGAACACCCCTCTGGCCGGCTTAGTACTCAAGGGCAGGGTGGTAGCCACTATAGCCCAGGGCCGGCTGGTGTATCATGATGCTTCCCTAAGGATAGGAAAAGCAGCAAAATGACCAAAAAGGCAATATTAGTTCTTGAGGACGGCTCGGTCTACCAGGGTGAGACCTTCGGCAGCGAGGCTGATGCCTACGGCGAGGTCGTTTTCAACACTAGCATGACCGGCTATCAGGAGATGCTGACCGACCCCTCCTACGCCGGGCAGATTGTGGTGCCCACCTATCCCCTTATCGGGAACTATGGTGTCAATAAAGAGGACTCTGAGTCCAGAAAAATCCAGGTGCGCGGTTTCGTGGTCAGAGAGGAGTGTCTTGAGCCCAACCACTATCTTGGTGAAAAGACCATTGACGAGTTCCTCAAGGAATATCACACCCCAGGCATCTACGGCGTGGACACCCGCGCCATCACCCGCCGGCTGCGCTCCGCCGGGGTAATGATGGGCATTATCACCAGCGATAAGACCCCGGATGAAGCCCTTCAGAAACTAAAGTCGCTCCCCAGCTACGGTTCGGTTGACTACGTGAGAGAGGTCACTACCGAAGCTCCCTATCAGTGGCCCCTCGACCCCGAAGAAGAAGCCCCCGAAGCATTATGTAAAATAGTCGTCCTGGACTGCGGGCTGAAGTATAACATCCTGCGCATACTGAGCCGCCTCGGCTGCAGGGTAACGGCGGTGCCCGCCACCATGCCCGCCGAAGAAATCCTGAGCTTAAAGCCAGACGGCATTCTCCTCTCGCCAGGCCCAGGTGACCCAGAGCTACTTAACTACATTGTGGACACGGTAAAGGGGCTTATCGGCAGGAAGTCGATGATGGGTATCTGCCTGGGGAGCCAGCTTATCGGCCGGGCCTTCGGTGCCAAGACCTTCAAGCTCAAGTTCGGCCACCGCGGCGGTAATCACCCGGTCAAAGACCTCGCCGACGGCAGAGTCCACATCACCGCCCAGAACCACGGCTACGCCACCGACCCCGATACCCTGAAGGACGGCCTAGAGGTGAGCCACCTGAATTTGAACGACGGCACGGTGGAGGGCTTACGACATAAGGAGCTACCCATCTTCTCCATCCAGTACCACTCCGAAGCCTCCCCCGGCCCCCTGGACAATACCTACCTCTTTGATAAGTTTCTCAAGATGGTGAAGGAGAATAAATGATGGGGAGAGCTTGAGAGGGGCGAAGCCCCTCTCCCCAAAACCTCCCCCTCTCCTTTGAAGGAGAGGGGGAACGAGGGGGGGAGGTAGATGGAAATAGCTAAAGCTTTAGAGTTACTAAAAGAATACTTAGGTGAATTGGAGCACCTCCGTACTCTACACCATGGAAATGATGAGCAGTGGCGTTGGAAGAACAAGGTAAACGTGGTAATAGAAGCAGCATTTGGTAAGAAGTCAGACGAGTATAGACACCTTAACCCATCAATATGGAGTATCCCCATGTATCCAACTGAAGAAGAGAGGCAGAAACGCTACCTGCGTGATTTGGATGAATACAAGCTGAGGATTCAAAAAATACTAGATAAATATGCGATATTGGGGATTAAAGAAAAGCCACCAGAAGCTCCCAAAACTAATGAAAAACCTCCTCTAGGTTACAAAACCCCAACAAAGGAGTAATTTTTGAAACCTAAAAAGGTCTTGATTATCGGTAGTGGCCCCATCATCATTGGGCAGGCGGCGGAGTTTGACTACGCCGGTACCCAGGCGTGCAAGGCGATGCGGGAGGAGGGCGTCACCTCGGTGCTGGTTAACTCCAACCCGGCCACCATCATGACCGATGAGGATATCGCCGATATCGTCTATATCGAGCCGCTCACCGTAGATGCTGTCGACCGCGTCATTGAAAAGGAGCGCCCCGACGGGCTCCTGCCTACCCTGGGCGGGCAGACCGGGCTTAATCTAGCGGTGGACCTAGCGGATGCTGGCGTTCTGAAAAAGTATAAGGTCAAGTCGCTGGGCACGCCGATTGAGACCATCAGAAAAGCCGAAGACCGCGAGCTCTTCAAGCGGATGCTCGTGGAAATCGGGGAGCCGGTGCTGGAGAGCGCCACAGCCAACACCATAGAGCAGGCACGGGAGATACTGAGCCGGATAGGCCTGCCTGTGGTCATCCGCCCCGCCTATACCCTGGGGGGAACGGGGGGTGGCATGGCTTACAGTCGCGGTGAATTTGAGAGAATCGTAACCGGAGGCTTGAGAGCCAGCCCCATCCATCAGGTGCTGATTGAGAAATCGGTAGCCGGCTGGAAAGAGATTGAGTATGAGGTGATGCGCGATAGTGCCAATAACTGCATCACGGTCTGTAACATGGAGAACATCGACCCGATGGGAATACATACCGGAGACAGCATCGTGGTTGCTCCCAGCCAGACCCTGACCAATAAAGAGTACCAGATGTTACGTACCGCCAGCCTTAAGATTATCCGGGCTCTGGGTATCGAGGGGGGCTGCAACATCCAGTTTGCCCTTGACCCCGAAAGCAATGATTACCACGTTATCGAGGTAAACCCGCGGGTCAGCCGTTCTTCAGCCCTGGCCAGCAAGGCCACCGGCTACCCCATTGCCCGGGTGGCCGCCAAGATAGCCATCGGCAAGAGGCTGGATGAAATCCCCAACGCCGTTACCCAGAAGACGCTGGCTTCCTTCGAGCCGGCTCTGGACTACGTAGTGGTTAAGATTCCCCGCTGGCCGTTTGATAAGTTTGCCTCTGGCGACCGGATTCTGGGTACTCAGATGAAAGCCACCGGCGAGGTGATGGCCATCGACCGCTCCTTCGAGGCCGCCCTGCAGAAGGCGGTGCGCTCTCTGGAGTTCGGCAAGAGGACGCTGCTCTGGGAAGACCCCAACTGGGAACTGGGCGCCAATATCAGCTCCTACCCCCTGGAACCCACCGACATCAGGCTCTGGGCCATTATGGCGGCGCTGAGAAGAGGCATCGGCACCGAGGAGATACATAAGCGAACCAGGATTGACCTGTGGTTCCTGACCAAGCTGGAAAATATTGTCGGCATGGAAGAGAGGCTCCTGTCCGAAAAGCTGACACCGGAGTTACTGCGCCAGGCAAAGCGACTGGGATTTTCCGACGAGCAGGTGGCAACACTGGCCGATAGACTCCCCGAGCAGGTAAGAGAACTGCGCCACAGCTGGAATATCCGCCCCGTCTACAAGATGGTGGATACCTGTGCCGCCGAGTTCGACGCTGCCACCCCCTACTTCTACTGTACCTACGAAGCGGAGAACGAGGCTCAAGCCGCTCCGGAGAATAAGGCGGTGGTCATCGGCAGCGGCCCAATCCGTATCGGGCAGGGCATCGAGTTCGACTACTGCAGCGTTCACTCCGCCTGGGCGCTCCAGGAGTCCGGTTTTAAGAGCATTATGGTAAACTCCAACCCGGAGACCGTCTCCACCGACTTTGACACTAGCGACCGCCTCTACTTTGAAGCCCTGGATGAGGAAAGCCTGCGCGACATACTGGAGAACGAGAGCTCATCAGATACCAGCCCCACCCCCTCCATCGTCCAGTTTGGTGGTCAGACCGCCGTCAATCTGGCCCAACCCCTGGCACGTAGCGGGCTGCCATTACTTGGCTCCAGCGCCGAGGTCATTGACTGTCCCCCAGCCGCCGGGAGCCGGGGTAACCTCGGTTGATGAAGCTCTCAATATCGCCCAGCTCATCGGCTATCCGGTGCTGGTTAGGCCCAGTTATGTCCTCGGCGGTCGGGCTATGGAGATAGTTCACGACGCCGGCGAACTACTCCGCTACCTCAAACTGGCCATGGAACTGGATACCGGACACCCGGTGCTCATTGATAAATACCTCGAGGGGAAAGAGGTGGAGGTTGATGCCATTAGTGACGGGGAGACCGTCCTTATTCCCGGGATAATGGAGCACATCGAGCGGGCTGGTGTCCACAGCGGTGACTCCATGGCTGTCTATCCTGGAATGAACCTGACTGAGTCTGAGATCGAGACCATTGTTGATTACGCTATCCGTATCGGGCTGGGACTAAAGGTTAGCGGACTGATGAATATCCAGCTTGTGATTATGCCTGGCGATAGCGGCCGGTCACAAATCTACGTCTTAGAAGTTAACCCCAGAGCCAGCCGTACCGTGCCCTTCATCTCCAAGGTCACTGGCGTACCGATGGTGAATGTTGCCACCAAGGTTATGCTCGGTAAGAGCCTCAAGGAACAAGGCTATGAGAGCGGTCTCTGGCCCAGGCAAAACCTGATTGCCATTAAAGCCCCTGTTTTTTCCATGTCAAAGCTAATCGGTGTTGATACCTACCTCGGTCAAGTGATGGGGATTGACTACAATTTTGAAGCTGCCTTAGCCAAGGCACTCCTGGCGGCTGGGTTAATGCTGGCTCCAGAGGGAGCTATGCTGTTCAGCATCGCCGACCGGGATAAACCGGAAGCGCTACCCCAAATACGGAGGTTCGCCACGACTGGCTATAAGATCTATGCCACCGAAGGCACCGCCGCTATGCTTGAGGCAGCCGGCCTACCCGTGAAGATAATCAGCAAGAAATTAACCGAAGGACACCCCAATATCATTGACATCATCAATGACGGGACTGTGAGTGGTGTGGTCAACACTATTACCGGGGGCCGCATCCCGCTAAGGGATGGCTTTGCCATCCGTCGGGCGGCCGCCGAGAAGCATATCCCCTGCTTCACCTCTCTAGATACAGCGAAGGTGGCCATAGCAGCAATTACGAGCGGTAGCCGGGTTTATAGCATTCAACCGCTGACTGACTACCGAGAGAAGGAGCCAGCTTGAGACAGGTATTAGCTTCCGTAATCAGCAATGAGAATATCCTAGGAGAGTTAGAACGCACCCACACCCGCACCATTTCAGGCAGCTGGCTCATCTGGCTAAGATGCCCGGAGATAGCCCAAGAAGCTAGGCCAGGGCAGTTTGTCATGGTTGGCTGCGGTGAGGAATGTATGCTGCCCCGCCCGTTCAGTATTCACCGAGTGAATGGTAACAGTGATATCGCCATATTCTTTGCGGTGTGGGAAGATGGTAAAGGTACCAGATGGCTATCACAATGCCAACCCGGCGATAAAGTAGAGATGTTCGGAAAAGCATTAGGTACCAGCTTCAATATCAAGCCCAAATCGAATAGACTGCTACTGGTGGCCGGCGGTATCGGTATCGCCCCATTATGGTTCCTTGCTGAGCAGGGTTCGAAGCAAGGGCACGATGTAACCCTATTTTTGGGTGCATCAGGAGCGTATAAACCGACGGAAGAGGAAAATCCCCCCCAGCTTTACCCTGCTGAGCGGCTACCTCAGGGAATAGAAGTGAAGACTATCACCACCACCCCAGATGGCAAGGAAAAAATGGCGACCGACCTTCTACTTAAATACCCTCAGTATGTTAAGAGGGCAGACCAGGTCTTTGCCTGCGGGCCAACGGCCATGTACCGTGATATGGCAAATAGAAAAAAGGAACTGGGACTGACTCACCGGGAAGTCGGTCCAGATCTCCCTGGAGATGAGGATGGGTTGCGGGCGGGGGGTATGCTACGGCTGCACGGTGAAAACCAAAAGGGGGCTAAAGCAGGTATGCCAGGACGGGCCGGTCTTTGAGCTGAACGATATTATCTGGGATGAACTGAGTCCAAAACTTTGAGCGGGAGGTATGGCTATGGTCGTCACCAAGAAAATCAGCCTCAGCACCCAAGGTGAGTGCGATATTATTGATATTACCCCTCAGGTTGCGGAACAGCTTTCCCAATCGGGAATAAATACTGGCACCGTCACCATCTTTGTCGCTGGCTCAACGGCCGGGGTGACCACAATCGAGTTTGAGCCGGGGCTAGTAAGCGACCTACAGGAACTTTGGCAGCGAATCGCTCCCAAAGGAATTACCTATAACCATGACCGCCGTTGGGGCGATGGTAACGGCTACGCCCACGTCAGGGCATCACTACTCGGCGCCTCGTTAGTCGTTCCGTTCACTAATAAGAGACTCTCCTTAGGTACCTGGCAACAGATAGTCCTGGTGGACTTTGATAACCGCCCCCGCTCAAGGGAGGTCATCCTGCAGATTACGGGAGACTAGTCTATTTACCCTGAAGTAGGGTGAAGAATTCAGCCCTGGTTTCTGGTCGAGAGCGGAAAATACCCTTAAGCGCTGAGGTAATGATGGCACTACCCGGTTTCTTAATACCACGCATAATCATACACAGGTGTTCCGCCTGAACGACCACCGCCACTCCATCAGGTCTAATACCATCAACAATGGCATTAGCAATCTGAGAGGTCATCCTCTCCTGAATTTGAGGGCGCTTAGCCACGATTTCTACCACCCTAGCCAGCTTACTGGCACCGACCACACGGCCCTCACTATTGGGGATATAGCCGATATGAGCTACACCGTAAAACGGTAGCAGGTGGTGCTCACACATGGAATAAAAGGGGATGTCCTTGACCACCACCATCTCACGATGCCCCTCTTCAAAGCTGACCGAGAGCTCCTCTCTGGGGTCCTGACCCAGCCCTATAAAAAGCTCAGCATACATCTCAGCGACCCGAGCCGGCGTACCGACTAAGCCCTCCCGACCAGGGTCCTCACCGATAGCCCCGATAATTGTGGCTACCGCCTCTCTAATCTTAGCCTCATCAAACATCTTCCCTCCTTTAGCCCCAGCCCAGCGCCTGCTCCACCGCCACCAGATCAGCCGGAAGCTCAAGAAAGCCCTCCGCACCCTTTAGAGCCGTATCCGGGTCTTTAAGACCCGTGCCTGTCACCACACAAACCACCCGCCTCAGCGAGAAGTCCATACCCTGACGGGAAAGCTTAAGTAAGCCAGCCAGAGAGGCTGCCGAGGCCGGTTCACCGAAGATACCACCCTTAGCCGCCAGAAGCTGGTAAGCAGCTAATATTTCCTCGTCGCTAACCATATCAATAAGCCCCCCAGACTCATCACGGGCCGCCACCGCCTTCTGCCAGCTAGCGGGATTACCAATCCGTATCGCCGTGGCTACCGTCTGTGGCTCCTTAATGGGATAACCCCGCACAATAGGCGCCGCCCCTTCAGCCTGAAACCCCATCATCTTCGGTTTTAGCCGGGCCTTGCCCTTCCCAACATACTCGGTAAAACCCTTCCAGTAAGCAGTGATGTTGCCGGCGTTACCCACCGGGATAAAGAGGTAGTCCGGAGCCTCACCCAATACGTCAACTACTTCAAAGGCAGCCGTTTTCTGACCCTCAATACGGTTGGGATTAAGCGAGTTCACCAGGGTAACCGGGTGCTTCTCAGTCAGAGCCCTGACAATATCCATTGCCTGATCAAAATTACCATTGATGGCCACTATCTTAGCTCCATAGACGATAGCCTGCGCTAGCTTACCCAGGGTGATTTTGCCCTTGGGAACAACGATAATCGCGGTAAGCCCCAGATAGGCAGCGTAGGCCGCCGCCGAAGCACTGGTATTCCCGGTTGAGGCACACATTATTGCCTGGCTACTGGCTTCCACCGCCTTAGCCACCGCCACCACCATACCCCTGTCCTTAAAGGAACCAGTTGGCTGGCACCCCTCCAGCTTAAAATATAGCTCCCCACAGCCAGCTTCCTTCTCCAGGGCCGGACACCTGACTAGCGGCGTGTCCCCCTCACCCAATGAGAATAGCGGGGTATTAGGCGTAACCGGCAGAAAGTCTATATACCTAGCTAAAACTCCCTTTTTCATAACTACTTCATAACTCTGACTAAAAGTAAGGCTTCTTTTCAGACACAGTTTCAGGCTTCAACCCGAACAAAACTGCTTATCTCTTTAAGTACCGGCCGGTGACCTAGCTCACCAAGCGCCGACTGCATATTCTTTTCCTGAGCAGTATGGGTAATGATAACTATCTCGGCCGTCCCGGCAACCGGGTCAGCCAGTTTCTGAATCGCCGAGGAAATACTGATCTGATGGTCGCCTAAAACCTTGGCAATCTGCGCTAAGACCCCAGGGCGATCGGCAATATTGAGCCTGAGGTAATACCTAGTCTCAATTTCTGACATCGGCTTAATCGTCCTGCCCGTCTCAAGCCGCCACCCGCCCCTATCCACCACCCCGAGCCGAACTTCCTGCGCGGCGGCAACAATATCAGCGACCACGGCACTACTGGTCGGTAGGGGCCCGGCACCCTGTCCAAAGAAAAGCACCTTATCCACCAGGTCGCCCTCAACCAACACTGCATTATAAACCCCGTTAACCTTGGCCAAAAGGGAGTCCTCGGAAATGAAAACCGGATGAACCCTGACCTGGATCTCCCGGTTATTACCTTTAGCGATAGCCAGTAGCTTGATGGCGAAACCCAGCTCCCTAGCATACTGGAAATCACGACCGGACAGGCGAGAAATACCCTCATGATAGATATCCTCGGGCTTGACCTCAGTATGAAAGGCGAGCGAGGCGAGAATGGCCAGCTTATAGGTAGCGTCTATCCCCTTAACATCACTCTCAGGGTTAGGTTCAGCATAACCCAACTCCTGAGCTCTAGCTAGCGCCGAAGAGAAATCCACGCCTTCTCGCTCCATCTGTGTCAGGATATAATTAGTGGTCCCGTTGATGATGGCATAGATGCCACCTATCCTATTAGCCACCAGATCATACTGGAAGCGTGAAATTAGGGGGATGCCACCGCCAACACTGGCCTCATAACGAAGCCCAACACCTTGCTCCCTCGCCAACTTCGCAAGCTTTGTCCCGTGCTTGGCAATAACCTCTTTATTGGCAGTAACGGCCTGTTTACCATCGGAAAGCGCTCTGGTGAGGTACTCCAGAGCCGGGCTCTCACCCCCGATAGCCTCAACCACGATGTCTACCTCCGGCTCGGCAAAAAACTCATCGGTATCGGTGGTAAAGAGCTCTTTAGCCATCTCTTTTGCCTGCGGCCGGGTTAAATCCTGGGGGAGCACTTTTACCTTGCGCAACACCAGAGGACAACCAACCTGCTCCGCTAAAGCCTCTGCCCTATTACTCAGCACTCTAGCCACCTGGCCAGCGATTACCCCCAAACCCATTAAACCAATCCCGATATTCTTTTTCGCCATCACCGTAACACTCCCCTTTCAGTCTTAACCGCCCAGAGCCTTGTCAACCGCCCACGCCTTTTTGTCACTATCAAGGTAGCTCTCAACTTTATCTTCCGGGTCGTCCGAGAGCGATGTGATCCAGTCACTTAAAGCCTTATTCTTTAAGAAATCCCTGTCTTCATCCGAAATCGACCGGCTGTCTTCCTTAGCCACTACCTTGACCAGCCAATAGCCACCCTTGGTCACCGACATCTCATCCCTCACCGGCTCACTCAACGTCCCCGCTTCAGAATTCAGAATAAAATCTTTAAGATTTTCCTGAATATCATCCGTAGCAAGCCAACCCAAATCGCCACCATCTTCCTTAGAGGCGCTGTGCTGAGAATACTCTTTAGCCAGATTGGCAAAGTCCTCACCGCCCTCCAGGAGAGCCCTTATATCCTGTGCCTCCGCTTCACTCCCAAGTAGCATTACCTGAACGTGGTATAGCTCACCAGTTTTATCACTATCCCGCTCCAACACCTCGGCCAGCCAGTAGCCAACATCCTTAGTTCTCTCCTCATCAAATAGTGGCTGACTCAAGGCACCGGCCTCAGCGGAGAAAGCATAATCATCAACGATGGAAAGACCAAACCAGTCTGTTAAAATATCCTGAGGATGCCAGCCGAAATCGCCGTCTCCATTCTGAGATGCGTCATACAGAGAAACTTCACTGGCTAAGGTAGCAAAATCCTCGCCCTCGGCCAGCCTCGCCCGGGTGCTCACTGCCTGGCTCTCACTCTCCAGAAACATGGCCATAATATGTCTCTGTTCCCCAGACACCGGTACTTCCAGGTCAAAGTGCTCATCAAGCAGATTCTGTACTAAGACGTCGTGCTTCATCATCTCCCAATAATCCTTACTTAAAGGCGGGTCATTTTCCTTAAGCGCCTCATCGACTTCGTGGTCGGTAACTGTAATGCCCCAGTCCAAAGCTGCCTGTCTCATCAGCTCGCTCTGCTCAATGAATCTCTCCACCTCATCAGCCAAGAGCTGCGTATAAATGTCAGCCTGACCGGTTCCGTAGATTTGCTCATATACCCCCCCCTGAACCTTAAGCTGAGTCACATAGTAGCCCATACTAAACTCGGTATCGTTCACCCTGATTACTATTTCTTGCCGGGGGAGATACTCGCTTCTATACCACCCACCCCCCAGAACTCCAGCCACAACCGCAATAACACTAATCCCAATAATAAGAAAAAGCCGCTGTCTTCTTCTCTGTTGCTGCTGCCGGCTAAGCTGATGTTTGGTAGGTTCCCATCTGTGTTGCCGTCTCTTCTTCTTAGCCAAACCTAGGACCTCCACCAGTAGCGATGCCTAAAGGGTGAAACCACAAGAAAATTTTACAGGTCTAACTCTCAGATTCACAACGCCTAACCAGAATCCCCTCAATTATAGCCAAAAAACATATAATAACCAAGTGGAGCTAAGAAAAACCACAAAGTCTTAGCGAAATGGTGCCGTACCACCTGAACCTAGCACACCTCTGGAAAGGTAGCTAGGTTTATTCCGGCGGCTCTCTTCTATCCCGCCTCAGGAAAATGTCCAGGCTCTTTACCGCCCCTACCCCCTTGAGAGACGAGGCCATCGCCAAAAGAACATTGGTGACGAACTCTCTGGGGAAAGCGCCCAATGAGAGGGGAATATTGTTTACGTAGACAGTAAGGCGCTCCCGCTGAGGCTTTATGAAACCAGTCTCGATAAAATCAGCTAGACCTTTAGTGTCCTCAAAGCCAAACTGCCTAGCTTTGGTTTCCAGGGGTTCATCAGTGACTATTGCGATGAGTTTCTTAATACCACTAAGGGGCGGACCGACCTCCCGGCGATGAACCTCTATTTTGGGAGCATCATGATGCTTAAAGCCCTCAGTGAGGATAAGGTCCCAGTCTTCAGCCAAGATGCGGACTATCTCATTAAGGTTAGTCTCCTGTGCCACCGGCCTAACAAGTACCAGCTTATCTTTAGAGCTGGCAATAGTCGCCATGCTCCCTGCCTCAAGGTGACGCCAGCTATCCTTATCTGGCTTGTCAAAGCTCATGCGATGGTAAACATGCTTAATGGTGGCTATCCGATAGCCTCGTAAGCTTAGCTCCCGGAGCAGCTTCTCGAGCAAGGTCGTCTTTCCCGATTTTGACCTACCCACTATGGAAACTACCGGCGGCATCTTCTATCTCCCTCTAAATACGATAAGCCCTTTTCCAGGGTTCTTTCTTAAGGGTAAGGTAGTCCTTAATCGCCTCCCTCAGAGTATTTACTGCCAGCAGGGCACAGTGTTTATTACCCTCCGGCAACCCACCTAAGGCATCCAAAACATCCTGCTGGCTGAGTCCGAGAGCCTGAGGGAGGCTCTTTCCCCTCACCAGCTCGGTGAGCATACTACCGCAAGCCAGTGTTGCCCCACAGCCATCAGTAGTGAAGGTAGCCGCCACCACCGTGTTACTCTCCACTTTAAGCCATATCTCCATAGTATCCCCGCAGAGGCCGGTAATCTTACCAAATCCGCTAGCACCCGCTATTTCCCCCAGGTTTCTCGGCCTCAGGGTATGCTCACTAACCGTCTCATTATAGACTTCCATCTCCATCAGCACAGCACCAAACATTGCCCAGCCATCTTCAGCCATACCAACTATAACAGGAAGCGAGAAACTATGGCAAACACTCCTATTCCCCCTGCTGCTAGGTAAGTGTTAAAATACCTTGTTCAGCACTACCGGGAGAGTTCAAGATGACGATTAGGGAAAATGTGGCGCAAGTCCTGAGCGAGCTCCCCGATGGGGTAGAGCTAGTAGCCGCCGCCAAAACGAGAAGCCCTGGGGAAGTCCGAGAGGCAGTCGAAGCCGGCGTAAGGATTATCGGCGAAAACTATGTTCAAGAAGCAGAAAGTGCCTATCAAGTAATCGGCGACAGGGCTAAATGGCATTTTATCGGGCACCTCCAAAAGAACAAGGTGAAAAAGGCGGTAAGACTCTTTGATATGATAGAAACCGTTGACTCTCTAGAGATAGCCAGGGAGATTAATAAGCGGTGTGCCCAAATCGGCAAGACTGTGCTGGTATTAATTGAGATAAACAGCGGCCGGGAGGTGCAGAAATCGGGAGTCCTGCCCGAGAAGGCAATAGAGCTGGTGAGGGAAATCTCAAACCTCCCCCACCTAAAGATAACGGGGCTAATGACCATGGGACCGTTTCTGGGAAACCCCGAAGGCCTCAGGCCCTACTTTAAGGAGACGAAGAAGCTCTTTAGTGAAATCAGAGACCTTAACCTGCCCAACGTTATTATGAAGTATCTATCAATGGGAATGACAGACTCTTACCAGGTTGCCATAGAGGAAGGCGCCAATGTGGTGAGGATCGGCACCAAAATATTCGGGGAGCGCGATTATGCCTAAGGTTAGGCTACCCAGAATAATCACCCATTTGCCCTTGGGCACCAGTTAGGTAAAGACTGTAAACCCCTCACGATATCATTAAGGTCATTAAAGGGTGTGCAGGTGATATTCATCTCGCTACAACCGGTGAGCAGTTCGCCGGTAGCGAAAACATGGTCGGCCTTTCTCGCCGGGGCAATATCGGAAAAACCGTTCCCAGCATATATTATCCGATACC
>SMTZ1_10000672_pt1 | contig 37437 bp, 24 predicted proteins | sample DeeMarSWOR136_30_FD_25667 | JGI IMG/M metagenome (IMG submission 25667)
TATTCTAGGAGTTTCTTGGACTTTAAAGACTATTGCTTGGTGGGAGAACGATGGAAACGAGAACTTCAGCTATCATCCTATTATTACGAATTTGGATGGTGCAATTTCCGTCTATGCAATTGATATGGATGGTGATACTGATATTGATGTTTTGGGAGCTGGGTCTTGGGGACAACACATAGTTATGTGGATTGAAAGTGATTTGCTAGGCATCGAAGATGACCAGAGAAATCAAGTTAATATAAGTAAATTGTCACTAATGACCCCGACCTTATTTAACGACAAAGCGCATGTAACTTATCAACTTACCAAATCTGGCCATGTTGAATTGGCAATCTATGATATCAACGGGGAACTTTTGGAGATACTGGTGGATAGGCATAGAGATGCAGGAAGCTATTCTGTAGTCTGGGATACCAACGATATAAGCTCTGGCGTATATTTTGTGCATCTAAAAATCGGTGCTCGTTCGATCGTTAAGAAAGCTGTAATCCTGAAATAGTTGCGATTATAAGATCTTCTGATAAGAACCAAGCGATTTAGCAGAATTTGTCAGGAATCTAATAAGAAATAGAATTTCGTATAGTTACAGTAGTATCAAATCCTATTCTATTAAGTCGACTATCAAATCCTGTGTTTCTTTGTTATTTTTGTTAGCGATTTTCTCTATAACCACTCGGCATTTTTCACTAAGATTACGACGTAAATTATCGTCCTCCATATTTTTCTTTATTAACTTGGCAATTTCAGAAGGTGTATCAAGAGCTTTCACACATAGATATCGGGATAAGAATTTATCTTCTGCAGTGAAATATACATCATAGGATGTAATGGGCGGTACGCCTAAACACATTCTCTCCGCAACTGCATAACTAAAGCTTTCAGTAAACGTTGACTGAAGAGAAAGGTCCATTCCAGCAATAAACCTATAGTAATCAACATCGCTCATCCAACCGTGATATACGACTTTTGCGTTGATGTCTTTAATTATATGATTGATGAACCTATCTTGAAAATTAATATGCAAACTCGCTGATACATTACTTATTTCAAATGCAAGAATTTGGTTCAGTATGTTTTTGCCAAGTCTTGGCAGGCAAAAAAGATCAATATTTTTTCCATCTATTTTTTCTGGTACAATATTTCTGAATCGACTTAGGTCAAGAGGATATGGGAAGTATATTGATTTGTCTGTAATTTTGTGAAGGGAACCATAGAGCCTTCTGTTTAACAGCCAATATTTTAGTTTCCCTTCCTTAAGGTATTTCAATATGTGGTGATAATCCTTCAACTCATGTCTTGATAATTCTGACTGTCCAAGGGTACTACATACAATAAGCGATGGTGTGATACCTTTTCTATTCAATTTGTTTAGCACTAAATCATAAAATGGACTCCAAGCAGCAAATAATATATTATCACCGAACTCAGTAATTTTGTCGACATTTATTAAATGTAAATCTGTCTGGATCATTCTGATACGTTTCTCTATTCGGTAGGCTCCTATTTGAGGACGAAATATAAACAGATCTTCTACTGGCATGATAGTAATTTCTACTAAACTGTTGAGAACTCTTTTCAAATTTGTTAGAACGCTGACTGCCCCAGGGAACGTCTTTGAAGAAATTAACAGCAATTGTTTATACATTTTTCAACCTCCCTATAAATTTGGCGATCAGTTCTGGATATTTTCTAATATCATCATAGGTGACAAGAAGAAAAGCTCCTAATGGAAGATTGGACATTTTTCTAAATAACATAATGCCTGTGGCGGTTGAGATGGTATACGCAATTGCTGAAGCTATTGCTGCTCCTTTTATGCCCATCGCAGGGATAAACAAAAGATCCAAAATGATTGTAGTTATTGCTGAAAAGACAGCAGTATATGTACCATATTCAGGTCTACCAGTCCCAGAAAAGCCAGCGCAGAGTATTTTATTGATGCTAAAAATAACTGCGCCTATTATTAAAATGCGAAAAGAGATTATGGATGCCGTGAATTCAGGTCCGAAGATAACTTTGATCAACACACCTCCTACTATAAACAAAAGTATGCCAAAGAAAAAGATTACAAAAATTGCGTTGCGACAGATGAAAGAAGTGAATCTATAGGCATCTTTCTCTATCATACCTGAAACTTCAGGAAAAAGGACAGTTGCTATTGCGTTTGAGATATGCCATGGTAGTTCCGCAACTGCCACTGCGATTGCGTAGTATCCAACCTGAGTTGGGTTAAGAAATAGGTTAATAATAAAAATATCCAACCGTCTATCGATGCGATTTAAGATTAATCCAATCTGTGATTTCGAGCCGAATATAAATGTACTTTTTAGAAAATTGAAATTGATGAATCCAGAAGGCATTCCACATTTTAATAGATACCGTATTCCTATAATATTAGCAATAATGAACCCTGCTATAATTGCAATGAGAGCCCCGTTTATGTGATACAATGGTATTAAAACAAATAGAAGTAACAGCATGAAAATAAATCGAGCAACTGTAACAATGTTAAAACCTACTATATTTTTGTGCCCTAACAACATTGTTGTAATATGTAGAAAAAAGAAAAATGATGGAAATAGCCACAGCGCAGTGATGTAATAATCCTCATCAATGTTTTTTAAGAAGTGGATGATTAGCCAGTTTTTGAGAAAAATTGAAATTGTGAGTACAATTAATGATATTGCTATAGTATGGAATATGACATTTGAGAAAACATCGCTATGTTTGTAGCGTTTATTACCAAGGAAATAAATATTTCCTTCACTCATACCAAATATAAATATAACAACTACTATTAGAAAGTAGTTCTGAAGTAAAGCAATAACTCCTTTTCCAGATGCTCCGAGTGTCCGAACTATTACAATGTTAATTATGAAAGTTAAGGCTAAAGCAACAATCTGAACAGTATAAGTAAGGGTGACGCCCTTTAGATACTTAGTCATACCTTCGAGCTATTGCTTCAGTACAGGCAAAAATCGCCATCCATACAAATATAAGTCGATATTGAGCAATACTGCAGTTTGTGAAAGCAATGAGCATCATTCCAACTGCATTCAGTAAAGCTGTAGTAAGAAAAATTCTTTCATTTGCGGTTATGTTTTTTCTCATTGTTGATAGACACCGTTTGAAAAACACATAATAAACATATATCAACGCCATTAAACCGATAATACCAGTTTTCCAAATGACATAGGCATAAGCATTATCAACAGTCACTGTAAGCCAATACCGATTTCGTGTTATGAATGAAGCACCGAATCCTTGTCCCAAAAGCCAGAATTCCTTAAAATTCTTGAATACATGTACAATTTCTTCCCATCGAATTTTCCATGACATGTCATATCTCACCTGTTCAAAACTAGAGAATACAAGAATACGTCGATATAGTGTTAATAAAAACTTACCTTCTGTAATAGCTTGGAGGATCATAAAAACCACTGCAGTTACAGATAGTGAACAAATTGAATATAATGCGAACCTTTGAATGTTGTTCTTAATCCAGGTACGTCTCATATAAGTGAACAGTCCAATAAGAAAAAGGACAGAGAGTCCTATGCTGCCATAAAGGGCTCGCTGTTGAGATATGAATACGCCAAGAAGCACTACTGGTAAAAGAACGGCAAAGAATATCTTTCGTTTTTGTGATGTTGAATAGATCAGGGTTGCAAGAATATAAGGAATTGCAAATTGAACAATGTGAATATGTATTGAGACAATTCGTTGTAGGAAAAAAGATGATTTTAAAGCAAGCACGGCATACATGAATTGGAAGCTAACTAAAAATGCAAATAGAAGAAGTGCATCATAGAACATTTGTATCTTATCTTTAAAGGCAGAGTAGAGGAATATGAAATAAGCTAGTATAAAAGGTTGAGCCTGTGCATCAGAAAAGAGAAGGCGTGTACTATATCCTCGGAGAAGACCATGAATTATTCCTAAGAATAATAAGAAGGCGAGTAGTATGACTGCAGTGTCCATTTGATTCAGCAGGAAATTCTCTTGGTTTTTTAAAAGATAAATGGCCCAATAGCAAATTAGTACGACAAGCAAAGGATAAGAGATCTTCCAGTAGTACCATAGTGTGAATCCCGGGAAGTATGTCAAGTAACCATACCGTTCGAAGCAACAAATATAAAAAGCCAGTAATATAAAAACTTTTACAACTGAGAAAGCTGTAAAAGTCATAAGTGTGATTAAGAGTATCAAACCGATAAATAACATAAGCTCATCAATTACGTGGAAGAAGACAAATAATAATTGAATAATAAGAACAGATACGAAAATTGCCCATTCTACTTTTTTTGAAATTCTCATAGGAAGGGGTATATTGATAATGGTTGAGTTATTAATTTTTGCTACGTCTAAAAATTTTCTTAAAGAATGATTTTAGCTCTACAAAATCTTTTGATAGATCATTTGAAAATTTTATGAAAATAGTATGTTTTTGAGGATGGGTTTTTACATCTTCGAGGTATTCTAATAAGAAAACGGTTGGAATGCTTATGAAAAGACTAAAAAGAAAAGCCAGAACCACAAGAAGTTTGCGTTTCGGATAAGATCTTTTTTCAGGCACTCCGGCTCTGTCGAGAAATTGAACAGTTGGGGTATCTTTCAGTTCCATTATTTTTGCTTGCTCATACTGTTGAGTAAGGAGTTCATATATTGTTTCTTGTATCTTTACGTCCCTGAACAGTCGCGCGTATTCTAAGGATAACTCAGGCAACTTGTTGAAAGGCATTGAGAATCCAGCACCGAACCGGTTTTCTCCCTCCCTTCCTGTACCGAATTCAATTCTTGAAAGTTGTTTTTTTAATTCTTCAATCTCTCGATTAATACCGGACAAATAGGGATTGTCTATAACGGTGCGATGTTTTTCTTTAAAAGCTCTTAAAGCCTCTTCAGCCTTGACCAGACTATCGACATTTTCTTTAAGCCTCTCCTCTATGAAAAGACGGAATTTTTTTCCTACTGTCATTGTGGTTGCGGTGTTAAATTTATCAAGTTCCTCCACATATGAATTTGCGATATCAGTAGCGAGGTATTTGTTCTTATATACCACACTTACTGAAATAATTCCTTCGGGTGATACTTCTATTTTAGTTATATCATCCAGCGCTCTACCAGCATCATACATAGTTTTTGCTTTAAATTCTTTTTTAAGATCGTATTTCTTTATAATCTCACCTTTAATGCGCCCGCTTGCCATAATTGCTGCATATAAATCAGAAGGTGTGGCAAAACCAGGCATTACTCCACTCAATCGCGCTAAACTTGAAAGTCCAGTTGAAGTAGCGCCAATTGTCGAGCCATACATAATTCCAAACATGGCTTCTTGTTCTGGATTAGGTGGCAGAATAGTCGCAGTTGCAGTATATTTAAATTGCAAGACAAGACTCACTATTAGAGTAATAACCGTAACTACAATAACATTCCTGAAGACAAAGCGCCGCCATTTCATAACAACCGTGAAATAATCAGATAGTGTTAATCTCTTCATATTTTGAATTATAGCAAAAAAATCCAATAAGTCAATGCTAAATCAAACGCATATTGGAGATTATTGACTCCAAAAAAAATCTCACTATAATCAAAGTAAAAAAGGATTGTATGAATAAGACACGGAATCGCGGAACAGAAATAATAAATCTTTATGGCTAAGATTTTATATATCAGCTTTGGATATCCACCTTTCTGGGGAGGCGGAATGGTAAAGAACCAGATCGGTTTGATGAAAAACCTTATTCTAACTGGCCATGACGTGATTTATTTCACCGCCGGAAGATATGATTTTCGAAAAGAGGAATATTTACATTTTCGAACAATTAATGGCATTAAAGCTGTAGAACTTGTGAATTCACCAAACTTCTATGATCCTTATGGTTATAGCACTAATCCTGCATATCATTGCTCTCACACAAAAATCGAGAACATGGCCTCTGAAGTGATTGAATACATAAAACCTCATATTGTCCATATAAGCGATTTACGAATGCATACTGCTTCAATCATTAAGGTTACTAAGAAATTCAACATACCAATTGTTAAAACAATCGAAAATTTTGGTGATTTATGTCCAAAGGGTGATTTGATGTTCCAGGATGAGTCTCCTTGTATCGATTTTGACAATGGTAAGAAATGTCTGATTTGTTTGTCAAAATACACGTGTCGAAATATCCCAATTATCCATCGTGTTAAAGGATCGATACACTATGAATATCTCTTTCCATTCGTTTCCAGATTGAGAGGACTTAAAAAACTGATTCCTCGTGGGAGAAAACAACTCAATTATCTTTCTTTAGAATATCCCTCAAAAGCTTATGCTGAGAGGAGGCGGTTTTTCATAGAAATGTTGAATAAATGTGATGTTATTCATACGACTTCGAGAAATATTGCTCAACGATTTATTAATAATGGTGTACGACCCGAGATTGTAAGAACAATATCACTATCTGCAGAAGGGCTATCTGAAATCAGAACGAGAAAGGACTTTGAACCTAGATATCCGATTATTTTTGGTTACCGCGGGAAATTACATACAAGAAAGGGAGTACATATCTTGTTGTCTGCATTCTCGCGCCTGAATCAACAGGCAAGTAAGTTGATAATTTATGGAGATGGTGACCTCAGTTTACTGAGCTCACACAGTCAGGAATTAAATATTGATTACAGGGGGAAATATCGGAGGAATCAAATAAATATTGCCTTAAAAGACATTGACGTTGGGGTAGTTCCTTCTATTTGGGAAGAAATTTTTGGAATTGTGGGCTTAGAATATATTAATGCAAGGATTCCAGTTATTGCGAGCAACATAGGAGGGATAAATGAGTGGCTTAAGGATGGTGAAAATGGGTTCCTTTTTACCCCAGGAAATAGTGATGAATTATTCGCGCTCATGAATCGTTTTGTGAAGAACCCGGAATTGATTACTCAATTACAGAAGAGGATCAAACCTTGGAAAACAATGAACACTTATGTTCGAGAAATAGACTCTCTATACAAAGAAATACTTAAAAAATGAAGAAAATAGATTTATCAATAATAATTGTCAATTACAATACAAAAGATTATATTAAGGAATGTCTGTATTCGATTTTTAGCAATACCGATGACGCTCGAATTGAAGTTATTGTTGTGGACAATAATTCACACGATAACAGTGTTGAAATGATAAAAAAAGAGTTTTCTCAGGTTAAATTGATTGCTAATAGTGATAATGTAGGTTTTGGCCAAGCCAATAATCAAGGTGTACGAACATCGGAAGGACGTTACCTACTGTTGCTCAATCCTGATACGAAAATACTCCCAAAATCATTGAATATTCTCTATCAATTTATGGAAACACATCCAAAGGTTGGCATCGCGGCACCAATGTTACTAAATGATGATTTATCCCTGCAGCGTTCATGCCGAGCTTTTCCTGGACTTTGGAGAGAGTTCAGTAAGGCGCTCGGTTTTTTTACCTATATGCCAAGTCATCCGTTATTCGGGAGCAGTACTGCAAGCCGTTGGGATCATGATAAAATTCAGGCGGTGGATCAACCGCAAGGTGCCTGTTTAATGATCCGCAGAGATGTGCTGGAAGATAAGGATATTTTCGATAGAAGATTCTACATGTATTATGAAGAAGTTGATTTATGTTACCGCATAAAGAAAAAAAATTGGCAGATCTATTTTGTCCCTGATGCGAAAATTATACATTATGCCGGCAAAAGTTTTTCGAAAAACATGCCAAGAATGATTTATCATTTATATAAAAGTAAATTTCTTTTCTATAAAAAACATTATAATATTTTCAAACAATCAATGCTCTATTTCTTGACACTTCTTGAAATGGTGTATCGAATCACTATTTTTAGCCTTATCGGCCTAATCTATATAGAGAGAAAAAAGGAAGTTTCTCTACGTAGACAAGGTTACCTTCGTGTTTTATTGAGTTTTTCATTAGGCAGGTTACCGAATCGATGAACATCCTTTTTATTTTACCCTACCCTATTGATGCCGGTAGTACAAGGCAGCGTGTTTTGCAGTTTTTCCCCTATTTAGAAAAGAACAGCATACGATGTTACGCGCGCAGCTTTGTCAGCTCTGATTTCTACAAAATAATTTACAGGCCAGGAAAGATTTATCAAAAGATGATTTATACCTTAAAAAGCGTTAAAAGTCGTATCAAAGACCTTAATGATTTGATCAACTATAATGTTGTTTTTATTCAGAAAGAGGCTTCTCCATTTGGAACGACATTCATTGAAAGAGGAATGTCAACAAAGAAACCCATAGTGTATGATTTTGATGATGCTGTGTATCTTAAAAATCCTTCGCAGAAATCGGCATATCCTATACTAAGAAACCCTTCAAAGACAGCGACGATTATTAAATTATCAACAAACGTTATTGCAGGTAATCAGTATCTCGCTGATTATGCGAGGAAATATAATTCCAACGTACATATCATACCAACCTGTATTGATACCGATTATTACAAACCAGTATGTGGCGAGCAGGAGAAAAAGAAAATTGTGATTGGATGGATTGGTTCACATAGTACAATATCATATTTATTTGATATTAAAGATGTATTGCGCGCGGTTTCGAAGAAACATAATTGTGTTTTTAAGATTGTCGCAGATCTGAGCATTGATCTAGATCTTAGAGCAGATTTCAAACAGTGGCGATTAGATGAAGAGTGTAATGATTTGAGGACCTTTGACATAGGGATAATGCCAGTGCCTGATAACGAATGGACACGTGCAAAATGTGGCTATAAGATAATTCAGTATATGGCAGTGGGGAAACCTGTGGTCGCTTCGCCCGTGGGGGCGAATAAAGAAATCATCAATGATGGAGAAAATGGGTTTCTCGCAGAAAATGAAAGTGACTGGATAGCAAAGTTGACGGCACTGATAGAGAATTCAACTCTGCGGAGAAAATTTGGAATGGCAGGGAGAAGAACTGTTGAAGAAAAATTTTCACTAAAAACTAATGCACCAAAACTTTTGGAAATATTATTGAAGAGCACGAAATAATAAATTGCTATGTTTAAAACAGCACTGTACACTGCTATAATCTTCATACCTCTAAGTCTTAATGCAGTACCTACTGCGCGAACAGGTATTTACTTGTGTAATTTACACAGTCATGAATTCTGTGATTCTATAGTAGAACATTATGAATTGATTATCACCTATGATTTTTTACGTGAGTATACGATGCCTTTAAAAACAAATGTTTCTCGGTGGCGTCGAGGCAGACCTATACTTCTCATGTACAAGGGATGTCTGACATTGTTTGATTCAACATGCAATACATATACTCCGTATAGCAGAGAAAGAACCAATGGTGGGGGGCATACAATTGGCGGATTCTACCATTTTGATTCACTTTTCTATGGATATTATACGGATTCAATGAACTGCTTCTTAATGGCCTCAGATTTGACTCTGCATATAGATAGGTTAGGACGCATAAAGGCTGGGAGTGGTGAAACATGGGAATTTCGTTATGCAATGGATTACGGTAATAAATACTGGGCACGATTTTTCGCCTGCAGCTCTAAAGTACAATGTCTAAGAAACTATAATGGATTGGTCTACGACTGCACACACTTTAATGGGGTGCTTATTGATCACATCTTGCACGATCCAAGAGAATATGGATTATATCCTCAGAAATATGCAATCCGGCGCAAAGACTCAGTTGTTTCTTTCAACACGGCTGCCTTTCAAAATGACATTTATTCCTTTATTGAAACCGTATTTAATGAATATCATTGTGATACTACGCCCCCAGAAAATCCTCAAAGAATCCTGGCTGTAGGGAACTGTAACAATACGTATCTTGTAGATACACTATTGTGGAAGAAATATATGGCACAACTGGATGGTGGAATGGAAGAAAATTTCGCTGGTACGCAAAAGTTTGTAACCGTGGATGAATGGAAAAATCTAATTTGGGAAATGCAGTATAATGAATCTTTGGGTAAAATATTTTTCGCCGCGAAGAAAATTCAAGATAGTCTTATACAACCACGCGATCCATTTGGTGTAGCGTGGTTTGATTCAACCCAAATGATGTATGGATTTGCTTCTTATTTAATGGGTTGTGATTCAATGAGTTATTTTTGGTTTGGCAATGATTATCACCATTATTATTGGGCACCAATTCTGGATATCGACATCGGCAGACCGCTTGAGCAATATAAAATAAGTGGCGATACATTAGCAGTGCGCTATTTTGAAAAAGGTGTCGTATTTGTAAATCCAACAGAACATGCTGTTACTGCAGGTACTGTTGGGAATAGGTTACTGCGGGTCGTCCCGTCCAATTCCATAATAGATACAGTAGAGAGATTTGTGCTTGAACATCATACAGGCGCAGTATGTTTGTATCCTTAATAATATATGTTATGTAAAAAACCTAGACAGCTCAAACAGATTTGATGATATAAATCGTGTCTTGACTTTTTTTTAATAATATCTATAATTAACGATGCCTGAGGGAATAAGTCTATTCGAGGAGGATTTTTGGGCAATCAATGATGAGTTGAATCGACTCCTCCAGGGGACAAATGCTCGGACAATTCTATTGATTGATAAGGCGGGCCAACTTATCACTTCATCTGGTGATACTACAAGCCTTGATACATCTTCCTTTGCAACACTTTCGGCTGCAGATTTTGCAGCGACGAGCCAGCTCGCATCACTTATTGGAGAAAAGGAATTTTCGACGCTTTTTCATCAAGGAGAGAAAGAAAATCTGTACGTCTGTCTTATTGCAGATCGAGTTATTCTTGCAGTAATATTTGATCAACGTACCACACTTGGTTTGGTCAGGGTTAAGACCAAGAATACCGCTGCTGAACTTGAAAAAATTTTTAGTGATATCTTCAGCAAACTCGAAAAAGAAACCGGCCCTCGTGAAATTAGTTCTGATTTTACCAAAGCCGCTGAAGAAGAACTTGATAAGTTATTTGGACTTTAAGGCATACATGTTACGCAGAAAAAGCTACGGACTACACCATGAATCTACAATTTGAAATCTACAGTCTGAAATAGATATATGGCATTAATAAATTATGCATCAAGGGAAATAAACGCAAAAATTGTGTATTATGGACCTGGCCTGGGTGGTAAAACAACAAACATCAAATATATCTACACAAAGTTAAATCCCGCTATTAAAGGAAAGCTGATAAGCCTTGCTACTGAGCTTGATCGAACACTTTTCTTTGATTTCTTACCTGTTGATCTTGGTACTATCAGAGGATTCAAGACGAGATTTCATCTCTATACAGTCCCAGGACAAGTCTTTTATAATGCATCAAGAAAGTTGATATTGAAAGGAGTGGATGGGATCATTTTTGTGGCAGATTCGCAGATTGAGCGTTTTGATGAAAATATTGAATCACTTGAAAATATGCAGGATAATTTGAAAGCATACAATTTATCATTGGACAAAATACCTCTGGTTATTCAATATAACAAACGAGATTTACCTAATATTACTTCAGTTGAAGAACTACAAAAGGTATTGAATCCTCAGAATAAGTATCAGTACTTTGAAGGCGTCGCAACTCAGGGGATTGGTGTTTTTGAGACATTGAAAGAAGTATGTAGGCATGTACTCAAGGCTCTGGCATAGTCTGCTCAAGCATAGATAGAGCATGTCTTCTCAAACATGTAGCCGGTGTAATAGAATAATAAATCCTGGTGATCTTTTCTATCGTCTAACCATAAAGGTCTTTGCTGATTTTGACGGCATTATCAATATCAAAAGCAAGAATGTTAATTTAGACCAGGAATTCGAGAAAATTAGGTCATATCCTGAGGATTTACTTGAAGAAGAAGTATATAAAGAGTTTGATTTCGTGCTATGTCCAAGGTGTAAGGAGATATATTGTGCTAATCCGCTCCATTTGCCATTAAACAACATAAAAATCGATGATAATGTCTGAAGAAAATATGGCATCATCCATTAACAGTTGATGTAATGCCTTTTATACATCTTCATAACCATACAGAGTATTCTCTACTTGATGGTGCTGTGAAGATCGATCGACTGACAGAGCGAGCAGCAAAATACAAAATGCCAGCTCTTGCAATAACTGACCACGGCAACATGTACGGGGCCATCAAATTCTACAAAAGTGCACATCGTCGGGGTATAAAACCAATAATCGGTATTGAGACCTACATTGCACCAGGATCGCGCCATGATCGATCCAAGAATATAAGGATTCCTGAATCTTCTTTTCATTTGACACTGTTGTGTGAAGATGAATCTGGCTACAGAAATCTGATTAGATTATCCTCCTTGGCCTTTCTTGATGGGTTTTATTACAAGCCGAGGATAGACAAAGAAATACTCATAAAATATCACAAAGGTCTTATCGGTTTGTCCGGTTGTCTAAAAGGTGAAGTGCCTTATAAAATAAGCATAGGTGATATTGAAGGTGCAAAGAGCGCCCTTCAAGAATACCAGGATATTCTCGGCAGGAATAATTTCTATATCGAGATCATGAGATTAGGGATTAAGAATGAGGATAGGATCCATAGAGAATTGATAGGTATGGCAAAAGAATTCGATGCACCTTTGGTTGCCACAAATGATTGCCATTATCTTGATCCAGATGATTATAAAGCTCATGACGTTCTGCTATGTATTGGTACAAAAAAAACTTTATCTGATCGAGAACGTCTTCGCTTTGAAACGCATCATGCTTATTTTCGTTCACCTGAAGAGATGGCGAAACTATTCGAAGATCTGCCAGAAGCAATTACAAATACACAATTAATCGCTGAAAAATGCAATCTACTGATTGATACATCAGGTAAAGATGTCAAATTACCATCTTTCCCTCGTCCCCAGAACTTTGAAACAGATTTCGATTTTCTTAAGTATTTAACGTTTGAAGGCGTTAAGCATCGCTTTGAAAGAATAACCCCTGGCATAGAGGAGAGATTAAATTATGAATTAGGTATTATTAAGAAAATGGGATTATCCGGGTACTTTCTTATTGTACGAGAGATTATTGAATTTGCTCGGGAACAAGGTATTCCTGTTGGCCCAGGTAGAGGTTCAGCAGTAGGCAGCTTGGCGCTATATTCACTTGGCATAACTGATGTTGATCCGTTGAAGTATAACCTTATTTTTGAGAGATACTTGAACCCTGCTCGATTAAGTCTGCCAGATATAGATGCAGATTTTGGTGACATAAGAAGGGATGAGGTGATCGACTTCATAAAAAAGCGGTACGGGGAAAAGAATGTCACTCAGGTGATTACATTTGGTACAATGCAAGCACGCGCAGTAGTGAGAGATGTTGGTAGGGTCATGGGAATTCCTTACGGTGAAATAGATCGTTTTGCCAAACTAATACCATTCCACAAGAACATTGATGAAGCGATGAGTGAGGTTAAAGAGCTGAGGACTTTAGTTGAGTCAAAAGATGAATATAAGGAATTAATTACCATTGCCAAGAAACTAGAAGGACTCGCGCGGCACCCTGCAACACATGCCGCTGGAGTGGTCATCACACCCAAGGAATTAGTCGAGTATGTTCCGTTATATAAAAGTCCAGAACGTGGCGAGATCTGTACACAATATGCGAAGAATTCTCTTGAAGATATTGGAATACTTAAGATGGACATTCTGGGATTGAGGACATTGACAGTGATCGATAACACACTCAAGCTTATTGGTAGGCAGATCGGCGACATTCCAATCTACGATAAAGAAACATATGACATGCTCAAGATGGGCGAGACCGTTGGTGTGTTTCAACTCGAGAGTCACGGCATGCAAGAGATACTCAAGAGCTTTAAGCCAGAAAAATTTGAGGATTTGATTGCTGTGATAGCTCTCTATAGACCTGGTCCAATGGGCAATGTGAATATTCAGAAGATGATTGAGAATAAACAACATCCTGAAAAGATTAAATACCTACATCCGCTACTAGAGCCGATACTAAAAGAAACATATGGAATGATCGTTTACCAAGAGCAGGTGATGCGCATATCCTCGAGTATGGCTGGGTTTACCCTGGCTGAAGCAGATACACTTAGAAGGGCTATGGGGAAGAAGATTCCTGAATTGATGGCTGAAAATAGGGAGAAGTTCATCTCTGGTGCAGAAAAAAACGGCATCCCTGTGGATGTTGCAGAGAAAACATTCAATCAGGTTGCACCCTTTGCCGGATATGGTTTTAATAAATCACATGCTGCTGCCTATGCTGCACTCGCCAATCAGACAGCATATCTAAAATGCCATTTTAAACAGGAATTTATGATCTCATCATTGAATAGTGAAATAAGTGACACCAACAGATTGTGGATTTTGATACGTGAATCGAGAAAAATGGGATTGAAGATATTATCGCCCAGTATTAATAAAAGTGATTATCAATTCGTTAAGGAAGAATCAAATATCAGATATGGTCTCGGTGCCTTGAAGAATCTTGGAAAACCGATCGTTCAGGCGATTATCAAGGAACGAGAACGCGGTCTCTTCAAATCATTTCTTGATTTTCAAGCTCGGACAAAGGGACTTAATAAAAAATCTTTGGAATCTCTAATCAAATCTGGTGCCTTTCAAGAATTCGGCGTTGAGATCAATAAACTATTAAAGATCTTCAATCGGGGCAAAGAGCAATTAGGCACGCAGGGTGTACTCTTTGGAGACACTAATGAGACAGAAAATCAACATGCGAAAAACAAAAAAGATAACGTGCAAGAAGATAACATATTTTATCAAAAAGAGGCGTTTGGATTCTATTTTTCTAAACACCCATTGGAAAATTATCAAGAGGAGTTCTCTGCATTGGGCTTGCTTTCTATGAATAATCTTAAAGACGTAAGAAACGGTGAATACATTACAATCGGTGGGCTCTTAAATGCAAAAAAGATAAAAAAGGATAAGAATGGCCGCAGTTATGCGATAATCAATTTAGAAGATTTCGAAGGTGCCATAGACGTTTTTATCTTTTCTGACAATTTCGAGAAATACTCACACATTCTAAAGATAGATACTCCTTTAATCATTAAAGGAAGGATTTCTGGTGATGAAGATAGAAGAAGCGTGAGAGCCGAACAGATTGTGTTATTTCAGGAGGCGAGCAATTATTACGAGAAGATATTTATTAATTTTAATACCGATACTCTGCCTGAAGAAGATTTAAAAGATCTATACGAAGTAATGAATACACATAAAGGTGAATGTGAGGTGTGGTTCAAGGTAAATGGCAAGAAAGATTGTCGGAAATTTAGGTCCCGCACAATGAGGATCAAACCTGAGCATGCAGTGATCAGTAAGATAAAAACGATTGTCGGAGAAATGTCATTACAGATTTTTGGCAAGATATGAGGGAAAAGAGGATAATAAAGGCATGACACGACTCAGAGAGACTTGCAAATAATGAAGGGGCATGAAGACTGCCTCTGAGAAGGCGAGATATGTTCTTGTTAAGTCGTTCAAGAGACAAGGAGTTTGAAGGATGATAATACTGTTGCTTTTGAGTCTTTATTACATAGATCAGCCATACTTAGGGGTCCCAGCACACGGAGAATTTGATATGGAGCTCCGCTTTGGTCCAAGTGGAGAGATTATTGGCTTTTTCAATGTTGGGATTTGGGATCGATTTGGGTTCGGTATCAGCTATGGCGCTTCAAACCTTATTGGTGCTGGAAACCCAGAATTCTATGAAATGCCTGGAGCCCAGATAAGGATTATTGCGATCGAAGGTGGTTATGTGGTTCCTGAAGTGATTCTCGGGTTTGATAATCAGGGGTATGGAGGCTATGATTCCCTGAGGTACGAAATTATGTCCAAAGGTATCTACTGCCAGATAGGAAAGAACTTCGTATTATCCAACATCAAATTGGTACCAAGTTTTGGTCTTAACTACTGCTTTGAGGAGGATAATAGGCTAGATATGTTCTTTGGGATGGAGACGCTATTTGGCGAAGGTTTTGCAGTAATGCTTGATTATAGCCCTAATCTCAAAGATAACCAGGATCAGAACAAAGGTTATTTCAATGTCGGCCTTAAATTCATCTTTTACGAAGAACTGTTCTTTGAATTTGCCTTAAGAGACCTTCTTGATAATAGCCTGAACAATCAGCAGTTCAATCGTATGATTCGGCTTGGATATGAGCAAATTTTTTAGCAATGTTTCACGTGAAACATCCCAATTATCTGTCTTTCCTTTGTGGTTAGTGCAGACAAACGGATGCTGTTGACATTAGTTAAGGGGGTATTTATGATTAACGAATTAACTGATAATGACTTCCATCAAGAGGTTGAGAAGTCGGAAATCCCTTATGTTGTGGATTTCTGGGCGATATGGTGTGCTCCGTGTTCTCTTATTGCCCAGGCTCTCGAGGAACTCGCTAAGGACTATGATGGTAAGATTAAGGTGGGTAAGGTGAATGTGGATAATGAGATTAAGACTGCGAACGAATTCACGATTCAGAATATCCCCACAATCATCATTTTCAAGAACGGCAAAGAAGTTGATAGAATCATTGGCGCAGTACCAAAGACTCATATTGTCAAAAAATTGAAAGAATATTTGTAGAAAATCATAAAATATTGATAAAAAGGAGATAAAATGGATAGAAAAAGATGGCCTGTTTTACTGTTCTTATGCTTGCTTCTGGTTGTTTGTCCTTCAAAAGATAAGGGAAAAGCTATACAATCTGGAGGTCCAGAAGATTTCACATTAACATCGCTCGATGGAGATGATTTTACCCTCTCAAAACTGAAAGGTAAGGTTATATTGATCGATTTCTGGGCTACATGGTGTCCCCCATGTGTTAGGAGTATACCGGTTTTCATCAAATTCTACAATAAATATCATGATCAGGGATTTCTCGTATTGGGGATTAGTCGTGAAGATGTTTCGATCTTAAAACGATATAGAGATGAGCATGGTGTATCCTATCCTATTCTAATCGATGACAAGAATATTGCCAAGGAATATGGTGTTAGGTATATACCAAATATGTTCATTATCGATAAAAAAGGGAGGATTAGAAAGACCCAGGTCGGCTTTGCCCCAGAGATTGAACCGATGCTTGAGGCGCTCATTGATTCTCTGTTAAAGGAATAAGTACGAGAATAGACACAACTGGGTCTGATATATGATAAAATTGACTCTGGTCAAAGGACTCCAATTCATGGTTGAAGACAGACACGGTCATAAAATCGCTATTGATACAGACAAGAAATATGGTGGGTTTGATGAAGGTATTCACCCTATGGAGTTCATACTGGTATCCCTTGCTGGATGCATGGCCATGGATATAGTCTCGATTCTTCAAAAAAAAGGTGGGAGAATCGATAGATTTGATGTCACAGCTGAAGGACATAAAACTGCCAGTCATCCGAAAAGATATGAAAAAATAATCCTGAAATTCAACTGCAAGGGCGATTATGCGCGCAAGGACCTTTTACGTTCACTTGAGCTATCCCGAGATAAGTATTGCGGTGCCTATGCAACTTTACGTTCGGCGCCTGAAATAGAATTTATGATTTAAGCTAAAATTTTCTCCAATCTACCTTAATTTCACAATTTTATCCGCAGAAATACAATTCTCCATGTCTAAGATGCAGAAATATATGCCTGCTGGAACATCTTTACCAGTATCGTCTGTTCCATCCCAGATGATCTGGTCAGATTGTGGCATAATCTGATGCGTCCACTGCCGAAGTAATTTCCCTGTAGCATCATAAATCGATATTTTTATTGGGTACTCTTTATCATGTGGAGTAGAACCTGCTATACCTGATATTTGATACCTAATCCTTGCCAGTTCTGAGAAGGGGTTGGGCAAGACCTTTAAATTTAAGGTTTGATTTCCTCTATCCTCTTCCTCGGTCCAAACCGGATACCCAAAATCAGCAAAATATATACTGTATGGAGTATTTTCACCCTGTGTCCAGATCATATACGCGCCACAGCAATTTGGGAATCGTGTTGGCTCCTGGATTCCGAAAAGGCTTCTAATTGATCCTCGATCATACCATCCTCCCCCAAAAAAATAGTAAAGATGATAATAAATATCATCTGTCCCCGCAGAATCTTCCTGCCAGAACAGGTAACTCCAAGTCGTTCCGAGCGTAGAGATAACAGGATAGGTAGATCGCCCCTGAGTAGTATAGCCACCGCCGTTTCCTCCAACAAAATGTGCTTCCAAATTACCCGATGTACTATCTTCAAAACAGAAAGAAAGGGGTTCTGTGCCGTGTGAAAAATCGATTGAAGAATGGCGCATTGGTCGATAACTTGCCCATGTTTCAATAGGTGACCAGGTTGTATCTTCTTTGTATCGATGATGTATTTGAAAAGGTGAATAGCTTCCAGGATCAAAGCAATCCCATATAACAGAGATACGATGATTGGGTTGGAAAATGCTTATTGACGGATAAGAAAAGGTTGCTTCTGGTGAGGCATTGCTGCTCACCAGAAATGTATCGCCAAGCATGCCTGATGCACATGTACGGTAGTAAATGTGATTATACCCGTTTACATCTTCTGCCCAGGTTATGTGGGCAGCAAGCCCAGAATCAACGATCAGGTCAGGCGTAATGGAATTATTTGGTGTTTCACTGATATTTATGGGTGGTGCATAGTCATCGAGGCAATCATAATAGACATCATAATTATGAGGCACGGGGTCGAGCTGCTGCCATGCTACATGGCGAAACCCGTATTGATCAATGTCAAAAGCCGGATACAACCCTTGAGCAAGAGAGAAAGATGTTTGCCATGATATCCCACGATCTGTGGTGTAAGTATAATAAATGCTGTCTGATGAATGATATACTACATGTATTGTATCACAAGGTCCTTCTCCAGTCTGTGCTACGATCTTGTGGCTATTATTAAATGCTGTGGCATCAAAGGAGTTGACTGAAGTAACAAAACTGTGATTATATTGAGCATACACATACGTACAGAGCACAATTAGAAGCACCAGCCATTTACTTTTAACAGACATTTAGACCTCCTTTTTGTTATACCTTAATTACAGAAAAGATATATACCGTATTATTCTTAGATATTCTACAATATTATAAAAGGATTAAGAAAAATGTCAAGATCTTCTCATCATTTTGTCAATTTGTTAATTGACAAAATGACAAAATTAGATATAATTGTGTATGATTAGGAAAAAAATGTGTGAAGTACGATACCGGGCTTCACGAATTTGTCGGGTATTAGGAAACCCAACTGCCTATGAGCTTCTGCATGTGCTGAAGAAAAGGAAAAAAAGTCCAGAACAGCTTGCACATATTCTCGGTGTTAGTATTGCCACAGTGTCTGTGGTGCTTCGAATATTGAGAAACCTTGATTTGGTGCGTTATGAGGTGAAATGGCGCAGCCGTTATTATTGGATAAAAACTAATGCCGTAAATAGTGTAATGGCAGATCTTGAGAAGCTCGTAAAAATAATTGAAACATTAAGATAATATCATTATAATTGCAATCTTGATGCAATTTTTCTATGTGTTCTCAGGTATTTCTTTATATTATCAGATGGTGATCTGTGAGATGCGTCTGGTAATTTTTTCTATATCTCTCTTATTTTGATGACGCATGCACATCTTTATGAAATGTTGCGCCATGCTTTCAAGTCTGTTGAGAATCGCTCTCCTAGAACGGTCAGACCAATTATCGTACATTCTCCTGCATGGTGCGCTACGTATCAAATTGAATGCCTGGAGATATTTGTCGCGTGCAAAACTCCATTCACCGACTCGCTCCAATGCTTGCGCCTCTGCTAAGATGAGATCAAAATCGCTATAATCGGTAGTGACATAGAATCCTTTATTTACAAGTATTTTTTCACCATTACGTGAATAAATGCGGATCAAATATTTGGGCATCCTAAGTTTTCTCTTAAGCTGAACGAGAAAATGGGATAGACGACTCGAAGGATTTTTGCTATTGCGCCAGAAATTCTGATAGATCTCAGCAATAGGAATAAATTTTTCTGGTTCACTGAGCCTTTGTGCTAAAGCTATAAGGAGAGCCTCTTCCTTTGGGGTTAATTTGGTTTTAAGATATCTTTGATTTTTGTAGATAATAACCTTCCCCAAGAATTTAACATAATACACGGGTAGTTCTTCATTGAATACGGGCAATTTGAGAATAGATTGTGGTAACCCTGTTCGTTTACCTTTTTTTAACAATGTGAGCACTGGCTCAGGAAAAAAAATGCACATACGTTGAAAAAAACCATACAGACCTTTGTGTTTTGAGTAATCCAAAACTTGTTTGTAATATCGTGCTCTGAGTGTTTTTCGGGCTTTTTCGAAGAGCATGAGTAGATGGAATATCGGAAATTTTGCAGTCTTCTTATCGATCATACGTTCATCAAGGAGATATTCGATTATAAATGTTTCCCTTTTTACACTATATTTTTTCATTAGGGGAAGATATTTTTTGAGCACTTTTTTTGACTCTTTGATTTTACCTAATGCCTTGTTAATCGTGGCAAGACATGTTGCCGTTGTAAATATGAAGTTACGGAGCTGTTCTTTTTCAGAAGTTTCCAGACATTGTTTCAAAAAAAATGTTGCTTTGTCAATTTCACCTAGACCAACATACAAAAGTGCCTTTACGAGTGCAAATGATACGTAATAATCATCTTGAGGTTTTAACTTTAATTTGCTTAAAAATCTAGCTGAGGTTTCCTGATATTTGCCAGCGATCACTGCGGCAACAGCTGTTTTTGCGAGCAGTCGTTTATATGTCTTTGGTTCTTGCTCCATTGCTAATGCTCGGTAATAGAATTTTAGTGCATCTTTATAATCAGAAGTAAACGTCAGTAAATCAGCGAGCAATATATCGATGCGCGGATTATGAAGAGAGCGTAACAATTGTTTGCATTTTTGAACGCAGCAATGCGCCTTTTTTGCTTGCAGGAGTTCTGCGTGGGCTGTGGCAGCTAGAAATGTCAAGGCCAAGTTGAGGGCAGGATCCCGGAGATTGCCCATACGTTTTCTTAATAGTTGGTTCAACTTCAATTCTTGTTCAGGTGTGCGCATCCAATGCAGGGCGAGAATTTCCAAAAGACCAGCCAAGATTGATGAGTAAAACAGATGTTTTTTCTCAAATGCGCATCGTAGTTTTTTTATTTTTTTCAAAAATAGAGGTATCGGTATCTCTAAGAACTGTGCGTAAAGCCAATCCATTCTTCTCCTTGGCGATAAGAATCGCTCGGGGATTTTCTGTATTAAATCTTCGTAGTGAGCTGGATAAGCAGGCAGGTCATTTAAAATCTTAGCGGCCTTTTTCATAGTACCGTCATTTTTATTATTTTCAAGAAGTAGCTCTACCTGTTTGAGCGCACATAGGGCTTCGTATGTGAGAGATCCAAATGGCGAATATACATCATCAAGTGATCTGTTGACTAAATTGTACCGCAGCCAAATATTGTATATGCCTTTTATTGATATTGAAATTCCCTTTTTTACGAGCCCTGCGCATGCCTGCCGCAATGTGATTGACGGATTTTTTTCTTTTAGTAACATGACTTCAGTTTCCAGCTCTCGTGATGGACGATTCCAAGGTTTTTGATAAATCCGTTGGGATGAATCTTCTTCCATTATCAATTTATACCACTGTACCCACCTACACAATGTTACATGATGAATGCCGAAGTGCAATGCTACATTTTGTAATGTACCGCCATTATGATAAGTCTCAACAGCTTTGATCCTTTTTTCCAAATTCTGTCGCATATTAGCAATCCGCGGAAACATAGTACTATATAATGCAAATTCTGTCAAGGGGGAGATGTGCCTATGATAAGTCATGGGAAATAAAGAATTATCATGCAACACAAGGTTATATTTAGACATATTTTTTATTAGAATATTGATAATGGTCAAATTGATCGTAGAAAGCATTCTTTTAGACTTAATTCTTAATTTAGATTGCTATCACGATTGCAACAAACTTCTAAGGAATTTGTGTTATGATGTAGCATGTAATCAGAGGAGGCATAAATGTTAACAATTATTGTTCTTCTTGGTTTATCCCTGACATTTTCAATCAATAATAAAATAACAAGAGAATTAGAAAAAGAGATTGAAAATGCAACATCTAATCAACTTGTTTCATGCATTGTTTTCATGAAACAGACCTATCCCTATGATGCGGTTGAAAACCTCTCAGTTCAGGAAAGAATCATTACTTTTCGCAACATTGCCAATCGCAGCCAGCAACTAGTACTTGCATGGTTACAAACCATGCCTGATAAAACAGAGATTCATCAACGCTACTGGGTATTCAATGGTTTTCACATTAAGGCGACGTCCAAAATAATTCACGCATTAACAGAACGCGAAGATGTTGCTTGGATTTCGCATAATGGTGAGGTACATATCATTGCCGAACCTTCAGATGCAATCATCCCTACATCCCGCCCAGTTGAGTGGAATATCCAAAAAGTAATGGCTGATTCCTGCTGGAATGCAGGTTTCACTGGTCAAGGCGTGATTATCGGGATGTGTGATACGGGGGTTGATTACGAACATCCTGCGCTCGCTGGAAAATGGACTGGTTATTGGCTTGATGTGATAAACGGACAACCTCTTCCATACGATGACATGAGTGGAACTTGGCATGGTACTCATTGTATGGGTACAATACTTGGTGGTGATGGCCTTGGGCCATTTAGTGAAGATATCGGTGTTGCTCCTGGAGCCGAGTACGTAGCGGCCAAGATGCTCAATTCAGGTGGCAGTGGTACCTATGATCAATGTGCTCAAGGACTGCAGTTTATGGCAGACCTTAAGGATTCAGTGGACATAAAGGCGGTTTCGAATTCATGGGGTGGATCTAATGGCGCCGATACATTTTTCTATCCGATAACGCGTACTTATGTTGCGATAGGGATATTACCGATCTTCGCAAATGGAAACAACGGAACAGCACCAGCTTGTCCGGGTAGCTATTCCAATGTAATTGGCGTGGGCGCTACTGATATTAATGATGATATTGCCGGTTTTTCCAATCCAGGACCAGCGCCCAATATACCACCTTTTAATGATCCATCAACCTGGTTAAGGGATGATTGGAATTTGATAAAACCACAGATTTCTGCTCCGGGTGTGAATATACGTTCGGCAAAAGGAGATGGTAGCGGTGGTTATCATAATTTAAATGGTACTTCAATGGCCACTCCTCATGTGTGTGGTGCAGTCGCAATTCTCTGCCAAAAAAATCCTAATCTTGATCCATTTATGTTATACGATATTTTCCTTGATAATGTCGATGAGCCTCCGCAGGGTGCTCCCTATCCAAACAATGATTATGGATGGGGCAGACTCAATGTCTGGCAATCGCTCAATGGTACCCCAACTATTAATCAACCATGGATTTCTCTTCTTCAGCGCACGATAACAGATCCTCCGCCTGGCGGCAATAACAATGGGTTATTAGAACCAGGTGAAACCGGCGAAATGGTCGTAACCATCAAAAATGTTGGTGGTGCAAATGCCTATAGCACAACGGGTGTTCTTGAATCCTATGACAACTATATTACTATAAATGATGAATCATACCTATTTGGAAATCTTGTGCCTGATCAGACCGCATCAAATTCAGGAAATCCGTTTATTCTGCTCGTCCATAATTTGACGCCTCCTGGTCATAAAGCAAAGATTGGTCTCGTGCTTCATGCTGATGGCGATAGTGCGAATTTTGACGACACATTGTATTACACGATCCAGATTGGCACACCACCACCACCGACAGTGATCTATGAAGATGATTTTGAATATGGTAGTGGTATTGACAGTTTTTCAATTTACTGGGTTCCGACAGGTAATTGGAACTGGTCTACCCAGGAATCACACTCACCCAGCCACTCAGCGTACAGTGGTGCCGTTTCAGATAATGCCTATACGTTCACTTTAAGAAATGCAGTTGATCTCAGTGGTTTTTCTAATCCTCAACTGAGTATCTGGCATATGTATAACTTTGATCGGGGTATATTCATGGATGATGCATCAATTCTGGTTTCGACAGACGGCGGTTCGAACTGGAGTAACTTATGGACATATAACTGGATAGGCGGAAACAGTCAGCCATGGACCGAGGAGACATTTAACATACCAGCAGGCAGCAATGTACTTATTAGATTCAATATCGATGGTTATGAGTTTTTCCAAGACTACACTGATTGGTATATCGATGATTTCAAGTTCTTTACACCAACGGATAACGAACCACCTTATTTTGCAAATACTACAGTCTGGCCAGACACTAGCTTTGTCGGACCATTCCCAGTGCAATCGAAAATCACTGATGAAAGTGGTATTGATGTGGCCCATCTTAACTATCGTGTAAATGCAGGAAGTTGGCAACAACTGAATATGACCCCGCAAGGTAATGATATCTACGCAGCGACAATACCAGCACAATCGCTTAATGATACGATCGACTATTATCTCTGGGCGCGTGACCGGTGGACCGATCCAAACAGTGGTGCTGATCCCATTGGTGCGCCCGATGATGGGTACTATTCGTTCAGGATAGGCGTATTTGGCGTACGAGAGCAGAGTGCAAAGACAATAAGCTTTATGCCGTTATCATCGAATCCAGCAAAAGGAGTAATTAAAGTCGCATTTAGCGTTCCACAAGAAATGGATGTGAACCTTGTCGTCTACGATGTCCTTGGAAGAAATGTCCGAACACTTCTAAACGGAAAGGTGAAGGCCGGTACCCATGAGATCAGGTGGGACAGAAAAGATGATCTCAATAGGAATGTTGCAGCGGGTATATATTTCTTAGACTTCTCAGTAGAAGGGTTGACAACATACAAAAAAATAGAGAAGTTGGTCTTGATTAAATAATATTACGCATAAAGGATCTCCTTGAACCTAAGAGGGCAGGATCGTACCTGCCCTCTTTTCTTCATGGCAACGACGATCTTCCCATACGCTATCTTTAAGCCAATTGACTAAAAAGGAAAACTGGCTATTATTGACTGTCTTGAAATCAAAGAAGAAAATAGATTTAGAAAACATCAAAGCAATTCTCTTTGACCTTGATGGTGTGCTTATCGATAGCTTGTATGCATGGTTTAGTTTGTTTAATGCCACCTTAATTCATTTTGGCTATAAACCGATTACAGAAGAAGTTTTCCGCAGACACTGGGGCCAGAGTACTGAAGAAGACGTACGCATCTTTATGCCCGGGACAACCTTGGATGAGGTGAGAGATTATTTTTTAAATCATTATGTTAAGTATTTATCGTATCTAAAACTAAATCCACATGCACGTAAAATTTTGGAGGAATTGACAAATTTGGGTTTAAAACTTGGTTGCGTAACCAATTCACACCGTGATATTGTAAAAAAAATTCTAAAAAAGCATGATTTTATTAATTTCTTTCAAGCGATCGTTACGGCCGACGACGTGACCAACCCAAAACCAGCACCAGATATTCTCTTTGAAGCTTGCAAAATTTTGAATGTCGTTCCGGGCGAGGCAATTTTTCTCGGTGATACACAGACCGATACTGAGGCGGGGGAAAGAGCAGGTTGTTTTATAGTAGGTTACAGAACCGATGCAAGAATGAGGGTTGAAGACCTTCAAGAATTTTATCGATTACTAACAACTTCCTGATTCAAAGCAAATACAACATAAGATTTTCTCCATTTCATTTTCATATTTTCTCGGTTGGCATTTCGGTATTTTGGCAATTGCCAAAATAGAAAAGTGACTGTGAGGAAAAACCAGATATTTTTGTTGCTGGACTGATGGGTTGTTTGAAAATAAGAATTGACCCTTAGCGATTTGTTGCTATAATAAGATTACTACAGGAGGTTCTGAAATGAAGTATTTATTCTTATTTTTTACGACTTTTTTTCTTTATGGCGAATCTACCCTTTTAATGAATGAACCAGATATTCATGGAAATGAACTTGTGTTTGAATATAGTGGTGATCTCTGGTGCGCTTCTCTTGTGGATAGCTTTGCACGCAGACTTACTTCGCATCAGGGTTATGAAATCCGACCGGAATTTTCGCCCGACGGTAATTGGATCGCCTTCAGTGGTCAATATTATACTGACAATTATGATGTGTACTTGATATCAAAGAACGGTGGTGAGCCGAAGCGATTAACCTATTATCCAGGCGATGATTATGTGATCGGCTGGACACCTGACGGAAAACACGTGCTTTTTGTGTCAAGTCGCGGCGATTGGAAACAATATAGAATGTATAAAATATCAATGGATGGTGGATTGCCTGAGAAGATACCTTTACCAGCTGTTTATGAGGCAGATATGTCGCCCGACGGCGAGAGATTAGTATTCAATCGTGGTCCCGCACGGCTCGAATGGAAAGGATACAGAGGTGGAAGAACATCAGACATCTGGCTATACGATGCAAAGCTTGATACATCTTATAAAATATTAGATTGGGAAGGCTCAGAAATCTATCCCCAGTGGTTGGGCGATAAAATATATTTTATTGCAGATAAAGATGGCAGGATGAATATCCATGTTTATGATCTTGGTACAAGAGATACAAAGCAAGTTACCGCTCATAAGAACTTTGAGATTCAGAATATGAATAGAGATGATTCCAGGATTGTTTATTCTTGTGCTGGCAATATATACTTACTTGATTGTGCTACCTACCACGTAGATACGATTTCTATCAAAGTGCCGGATGATAGGCGCTTTACGCACGTTCATTATGAGGCGGTTTCTGATTTGATTGAGTCATATAATATATCACCAACTGGTAAACGCGCTGTATTTGAGGCACGCGGCGAGGTTTTCACAGTGCCGAAAGAAAAGGGTTCGGTTATCAATATCACCAAAACAGCAGGTATACGCGAGAGGTATCCTGTATGGTCGCACGACAAAAACTATATTGCCTTTTTCTCTGACAAAAGCGGTGAAAATGAGCTATACATCAAAAATTCTGATGGCTCAGGAGAGATCGCACAAATAACCGATGATGCGGATTGTTATCGTTTTGATCCTGTATGGTCTCCAGATAGTAGAAAGATTCTTTACTCCGACACAAAAAATAGGCTGTACTATGTAGACATTGAAGAACGTAAATCTGAACTTATTGACACCTCGTCAATAACCGGTATCTATTGGACATCTTGGTCGCCTGATAGCAGATGGGTTGCATATATTAAATTCAATGATAACTGGTTCGGTTCAATATACATTTATTCTCTTCGTGAAAAAAAAGTCCGTAGGATAACCCGTGATTTATTTAGTGAATACAGTATTTGCTTTGATCCATCAGGGAAATATCTTTATTTTATTTCATCTCGGACATTCGATCCAATATTCGGTGATTTCAGTGAGCTTATTGTATATGCAAAAACCTGCAACATTTGTCTTATGACCCTGCAGAAAGACACTGCCTCGCCATTTCTGCCGGAAAGCGATGATGAGCTGGATGAGAAAAAGAAAGAAGACGAAAGGGATGAAGAGAAAAAAGATGAAGAAATTCGACCAGTACATATCGATTTCGAAAATATCGAAGAGCGTATTATTTCTTTCCCCCTCTCTGCAGGAACTTATACACATTTGTCTGCATCAAAAGGCAAGGTCTTCTATCTTGAACGTATTGAGTTGGATTTTACAAAGCGCAAGTACGATCTTCATAGTTTTGATCTTGATAAAAGGGAAGACAATGTATTGCTTAAAGATATTAATGATTATGAACTATCTAGTAAGGGAAAATCGATCATCTATAAGAGCGATGATACATATGGAATCATAGATCTTGATGGCAAAGAACATAAGGTTGGTGATGGCAGACTCAATATGAAGAAAATGGAGATGAAGATAGACAGAAAGGCGGAAATTAACCAGTTGTATGTTGATGCATGGCGCCTTATGCGGGATTTCTACTATGATCCAGCGATGCACGGACTCGACTGGAATCTGCTCAGGCAGAGGTTCGCTGTTTTTTTACCACATATTGCTGATCGCGAAGACCTAACAAGGGTTATTCGATGGTTATTTAGTGAACTTGGTGGCTCACACGCCTATGTTTGGAGTAGCCGTGACAAGAGGGAAACAGTGGATGTGGGATTATTAGGTGCTGAATTCGAACTCGATAAGAAAAGCGGGTTCTATGAGTTCAAGAAAATCTTTCGAGGAGAATCATGGAAAAAAGATTGGAGGTCACCACTTACTGAACCTGGCACGCTTGTAAATGAAGGAGAATTTCTCATTTCTATTGAGGATCAACTTGTGAAATATCCGGATAACCCCTATAAATTTCTTGAAAACACCTCAGGTAAACAGATTAGACTAAAAGTTGCCGGGGCCCCCCGTCCTAAGGAATCAAGAGAGATATTGATTGAAACAATATCTTATCTTAATGAAAAAAGATTATACTATCTCGATTGGGTCGAGGCAAATCGACGAAAAGTTGAAGATGCAACTAAAGGTCGAGTTGGATACGTACATGTGCCAAATACTCACTTTTGGGGATGGCAGGAATTCGGTAAATACTTTTTTAGCCAAGCCGGCAAAGATGGTTTAATAATTGATGTCCGCTATAACAGTGGTGGATGGTCACCGCTTATTATGTTGAATTATCTTCATAGAAAACCGCTCGGTATGTTTGTGCGAAGAGCAGGAGAACCCTGGATTGATCCATTCGTTAAATTTGAAGACAATCTTGTGTGTATCATCAATGAATATGCTGGTTCAGGTGGCGATATGTTTCCCTACTACTTCAGAGAGCTTGAACTCGGTCCGCTCATAGGAAAAACGACCTGGGGTGGTTTGATTTCTACAAGCGGAAGAAGGCTCATGGATGGAGGTGGTGTTGCTACACCAGTTTCGAGATTCAAGGATATGAGGGGCGTTTGGCGTATTGAAAATGAAGGTGTTGCGCCAGATATGTACGTCGAAGACTATCCGCATAAAATCATGAAAGGATATGATCCGCAGCTTGAAAAAGCGATAGAAGTTATTAAGAAGAGGTTGTAAATAATATTTTTAGATTCTGTAGAATCAGGATACTTCTTGACTCTTGTTATAATTTTACTATACTGTGAATGAGGAGGTATTTATGGGAGTAGCTGCATACTTATTGATCAATACTGCTACAGGTAAAGAAGGAGATGTTGTAAGTGCTCTGAAAAAAATCGGAGGCGTTAAGCATGCTCATATTGTAACAGGGCTGCATGATGTTATCTGTTATGTTGCCGGGAAAGATCTTGCTGAGATTAAATCAATTATTATCAATGATATTAGAGATGTAAAGGGTATTCAACGTACAGTAACCTGTTTTGCGCTTGATGTGAGTGAATAAGCACTGATAGATTTAATCGATCGCCAAATTATATGAGCATCAGATTCTTTTCTTTAACACCGTACTACACTTAAACATCATACTGAAACAACTGTGTGTATTGACATGTAATTATTTTTGATTATAATCGTCGTTGAGAAGGTATGAAACGACCTGTCCTATGTTGGCAGGCGGTTTATACCTTTTTCTATTATAAAATAATAATAATAAGAAAAGATACACTAGGAGGCAAATGCACGAGGATCATGGAAAGTCAGTAAGAGAATCAAAACGTCGATGCAAAAAATTGGGTCTAGATCCGAAAATAAGACGATTAAATATAATACTTACATCGAAGGAATTAGTAGAAAAACAGAAAAAAAATCATTTTTTGATTCATGCTGCCTTGCCTTACATGACACTTATGGCAGAGACATTTAAAGAATGCGGTTCACTCTTGGCGCTTGTAGACAACGAATGCTATATATTAAAGCTCATCGGACCTGCTAATGTCAAAAACAGTAGAAAAAAATTAGGGCTTGTTGAAGGAACATCGCTGCGTGAAGAAGATGCTGGGACTAATGCAGCTACGCTTTGTTTGAATTTGAAGAAACCATTCCGCATTGCTGGTAAAGAGTATTTTTTCGAATTATTTCAGAAGGGCTCATGTTTTGCAGCACCTATTATTGAGGGGAATAGACTGCTTGGCGCAGCCGTGATAATCCATCCAAAAAGAGTAGGTCATCCGCACACTTTTGCTTTGGTGCAGACCCTGGCAAAGCTCATCTGCAGAGAATATCGAGAGATAACTCAGGGTAATTTTGTCATTTCAGTGTGTGATTCACTCAACACAGGTGTTGTGCTTGCTGAGAAACCGGGTGTCGTTTGCTACACCAATCTGCGTGCCCGTCATATATTGAAAATCAAAAAAGGGAATAATATTACTGACCATTTTGACGCCGATATTTTCTCACCCGCGCATATTCGCAACGAGATACTATATTCTAAACATACTAATAGCTCTTTCTTGGTGACACGTAAAGCATATAGCGATAAGTTTCTCTTTCTTTTTGAGCCATTAGAGGAGGAGCTGAAGAAGGAGGAAAAAATAAAAGCAACTTTAGCTCCGTATAATTTTGATGATATAATCGGTTTGGAAAAGACTAAGAAAAAGGCTTATCATCTCGCAATGCAGCATGTCAATCTATTGATTCTTGGTGAGAGTGGTACAGGTAAGGAACTTTTTGCTTCTGCTGTTCATAACACGAGCCCGCGCGCCGGCGCACCGTTTATTGTTGTGAATTGCGCAGCAATTCCTGAAACGTTATTCGAATCAGAACTGTTTGGCTACAAAAAAGGTGCATTCACCGATGCGCGCAATGATCGTATCGGCAAAATTGAGTGTGCTTCAGGTGGCACGCTCTTTCTTGACGAAATTGCAGATTTGCCGCTCACCACTCAATCAAAATTATTAAGGGTCATCGAGGACAAATGCGTGACACCCCTTGGTTGCAATGATATCAAGAATGTTGATGTGCGCTTTATATTCGCAACAAATCGTAACTTAATTGAATTAGTTGAACAGAAAAAATTCCGTGAGGATTTATATTATCGAATACATTCTCCGATGATAAAAATACCACCGCTCAGGGAACGGAGATATGAGATCCCTGACTTCATTGACTACTTCATTCAAAAAACGCAAAATGACTATACACGTTTCGTCACGGGGATAGCTGACGACACAGTCGCAAAATTAATGGAATATGACTATCCGGGTAATGTAAGGGAGTTACAGGGGATATTGACGAATGCCTTTTTGACCTGCCAAGGAGAAAAGATTGAGATCACTGATCTTGAAATGCCGTACAAAAATGATTCTCTCTACTTGAAAGATCAATTGGCACTTTGTGCCGCGCGTATAATAAAAGAACGTCTTTCAGTAAATAACAATGATATCAATATTACAGCACAAGAACTTAAGATAAGTCCCCGCACGATCTATCGTTATTTAAAAAAGTAGATTGTATTTCTAATCCGCACCTGCAAATTTCCATCAAATAGTTTATATCTATCCAAATTGCCATAGATTGGCACAGACTGCAGCATATAAATAGGACTATTGAACACATGAAAATTATCAGTAAAATAGAACATGCCGATTTTTCTCTTCACCGACATTGAGAAATCTACTGAGAAGTGGGAAAAATATAGAAAAGAGATGGGTAAGGTACTTGCACGCCACGATGCTATTATCAAAGAACAGGTTGAGGCCTTTGAGGGGGAGATCATCAAACACACGGGTGATGGAGTTTTTGCGGTATTTAAACAAGGCGCGCCATTACACTGCGCGATTGAAATTCAAAAGCAGTTTGAGAAAGAAGACTGGGGCGTAATTGACGAATTGCGTATTCGTATAGGACTTCATGCTGGCGAGGCGGAAAAAAGAGGTAATGATTATTTCGGCGCAGCTGTGAATCGCACCCAGCGGCTTATGGATGCTGCTTGGGGCGGTCAGATTTTATTGACGCCAGAAGTTGTTAAATCATGTAGTCTGCCTTCAAACGCAAGGCTTCAGGATCTTGGAATTCATCTCCTCCATGATCTAGGTGATCCCCAGCAGATTTATGAACTTATTACTTCTGATCTTGCATTAAGAGGGTTTCCACCAATTCGTTCACTTTCAGCGCATCCTCATAATCTTCCCTCGCAGCCAACGCCGTTTATCGGAAGAGAGAAGGAATTAGAGGAAATAACAAAACTTATTGAGGACCCCAGGTGTAGGCTCGTGAATCTGGTAGGCCCCGGTGGTATTGGTAAAACCAGACTCGCGCTTCAAGCAGCGGCCGAGAGAGTTGAAAAATTTCATAATGGTGTCTATTTCATTCCCCTTGATTCACTAACAATTGGATCAATTCAATTTCTGGTTTTCACCATCGCCGACTCTCTTAAATTTTCCTTCTATAGCCGAGAAGACCCAAAAATGCAGCTTCTCAACTATTTACGTGAGAAAAAAATGCTTATGTTATTGGATAATTTTGAACATCTTATTGCAGAGGCAGAACTCCTCACAGAGATTTTCGAGAATGCGCCAGGCATTAAATTTCTTATCACCTCGCGGGAGAGACTGCGGCTTAAGGGTGAATGGGTTGTTGAAATCAAAGGGATGGAATTTCCAGAAGGTGGAAGTGGTGACGGATTTGAATCATATAGTGCAGTGCAGCTATTCGTTCAAAGTGCAAGAAGAGTAAATCCTGATTTTGTCCTTTCAGAGAAAGATAAACCTGCAGTGATTAGAATTTGTCAGTTTGTTCAAGGAATACCTCTTGGTATTGAATTGGCCGCTTCATGGATACGTTCGCTATCGTGCAATGAAATCGCGACAGAAATTAAAAAAGGTCTTGATTTTCTTACAACGACAATGCAGGATGTACCAAAACGTCACCAGAGTTTACGTTCAGTTTTTGATTACTCATGGGATCTCCTTTCCACAAAGGAAAAAAGAATATTCACGGCGCTGTCAGTATTTCAGAACGGCTTTCAGCGGGAGGCTGCAGAGGATGTTACCGAAACGACATTGCGAGGACTTTCAGCCTTGGTTGATAAATCGCTTGTTAGAAGAAATCCTCAAGGTAGATATGAAATGTTGCAGATTATTAAACACTATGCCGAAGAAAAACTCGAAGAGAAACCTGCAGAAAAAGAAAAATACAATGATGCGCATTGCATATATTATGCTCACTTGCTGCGCCCGCGCGAAAAGGAGTTAAAGGGTGACAAACAGAAGGAAATTATAGATAGATTAGGTGAAGAGATCGAGAATTTGCGGGCTGCCTGGCGCTGGGCAATTGAGCACGGAAAAGAGGAAGAGATTGAAAATCTTTCGAAAAATCTCTATCATCTTTATGACATTAGAGGTTGGTTGCAAGAAGGTGAACAGATATTTAGAATGACAGCAGAGATGTTCAAGATCAAGTATGGTGCAGATATGCCCGATGACAAGAAAAGATTGCGTTTCGCAAAAATAGTTTCGCGATGGGGAGGACTTTGCCGTCGGCTCTCTCGATATGAGAAAGCGCGGGAACTCCTTAATGAAAGTCTTGGGATTCTTCAAAAACTGGATGCTCGGACAGAAACCGTCTACGTTTTGAACGAACTTGGTGTTATTGCCTACAGATTGGGTGAGTATGCAAAGGCAAGACATATGCATCAGAGTGCCCTCGGAATAAGAAAGGAACAAGGTGATGAACTTGGCATCGCCGTTTCTCTAAATAATCTGGGGGTTATTGCCTTATCAATCGGTGATTATACAGAGGCAAAAAGACTGCATGAGGAGGCCCTTAAGATCCGGGAGAAGTTGGGCGACCGCCGCGGATTGGCTTCGTCAATGAATAACCTTGGAAATGTTATCAGCAGACTTGGTGAAAATATAGGAGCGAAGAGACTTTATGAGAAAAGCCTTGCAATTCGTGAAGAGATCGGTGATCGAATAGGTATTGCATCATGTTTAAACAATTTAGGTATGATTGATGAAGAGATGGGTGAGTATGAAGAAGCCAAACGACTCTATCAAGAAAGTCTTGCAATCAAGAGAGATATCGGTGATCTGCGGGGGACAGGGAATACGCTTGACAATCTCGCCAGTGTCTCTTATAAATCAGGCGATTTTCAAAAATCAAAGAGCTACTGTGATGAGGCATTAGAAACACTTATGAAGATCAAGGCAATTCCTCTCATCTTGGAGGTGCTTGTTGGTATTGCCAAACTTTTCGCAAAGGAGAATAAAAACGAAAATGCCTTGCGGGTTCTTGCTCTTATCCTCCATCATCCTGCTAGTACAAAAGATTTAAAAGAACGTGCTGAACGTTTTTTCTCTGATTTAAAAGCTCATTTCACAACGCAAGAGATTGATGCAATTCGGAAAAGTGTTGAAACAAGAAAACTTGAGGAGGTTGTCAACGAGATAATCGAAGAGACAAAAAAATAATTTTTCGTAATTATTATTCAACACTTACACTGATCCCTTTTCACTTCTGTAAAGCACAGTCGACACGGTACTTAATCATAGCAATTTTGTTATTTTTTTTCTCACAAGAATTTTGTGAGACCGTCAAAGACGGCTGAGTGATTTTATCACTTATGCAATCCATAAAAAGACTAGATCGCTTAATTTTTTACCTTGAATGACGCGCGGATAGTTTAGTGTATTAGCCCCTTGACATCCTATGTGTAAATAATATAATTAAATATAGAAAATGAGTAGCCTAGCAAAACAAATTGATATAAAAGTAAAATTATGCATAGCGAAGTCAAAAATACCATTGGGTAATTTGCTTAAAAAAAATATATAAAAAGGAGGAAAAATGCGTACGTTTACATTATTAATAGCTTTGGTCGTATTTGGCTTTTATAATTTTGGATTGGCAGAATCGACCACGACGCCGGCGATTGAGATTTTACAAGATAGCGGTTCACGTATTACGATCAGCTACACATTACGTGACTATGAGATCGAAGCGGTTGAAGTGAACGGCGTTACCTGCTCGCGAATTACAATACCTGGTGAAGTAACTTTCCTTGAAGACGGTATGCCAGAGCTCCCGACAATTGTGCGCAATATTATTATTCCCGACAACCGCTTGATGGATTATCGAATAGTTGAAGTCGAATATGAAACAAAGCAGACCGATGTGATTCTTCCATCAAAAGGAAACCTCTATCGTAATACTAATCCTCATACTGTTCCCTATAACTTCGCTCCATTTTATAAATCTGACTCATGGTGGCCTTCACATACGATTGAGATATATGAACCTTTTGTGTTGCGAGATTATCGTGGCATAACAATACGCTTTAATCCATTTCAATATAATCCAGCCAAGAATGAGTTAAAGATTGCAAAACGCATCGTTGTAGAAATTTATGAAATTGGCATTGGTGGTGCAAATATTATAACAAAAAAGGAAGAAAAAATTACTCGTGAGTTTGCCGGGATCTATGATAATATCTTCCTAAACTTCAATGAAGCCCGTTATGATTCTATTTCTGAGCAGGCCGGTCGGATGGTAATTATCTGCGCTGATGCCTACATGGCTAATATGAACGATTTTAAAATATGGAAACGAATGAAAGGCATTGAAACGAAATTAGTTCCCATTTCTTCAATCGGCAACAACGAGACCGCGATTAAAAACTTTATTCAGACAGAATATAATGCCGGGGATCTCGTTTGGGTGTTGCTCGTTGGCGATGGTGACGAGATCGCACCTGCCACTGGGACAGTGGGCAGTGCGCTTGGCGCTGAGGCTGATCCGGTGTATGCCTATACAGCTGGAAGTGATTACTATCCGGATCTTTTCGTTTCGCGATTTAGTTCGCGCGGCAGTGCTGTAAATATTGATAAACAGGCGAAGCGTTCAATCGATTATGAGAAGTTGCCAGAGACTGGGGGGAATTGGTATCATGTCGGCTTAGGGATCGCGAGTAATCAAGATGGCGGTACTGGTATTGCTGATTCAACGCGTATGAACTGGCTGCGCGATTCCCTCCTACAATACTACTACACGGCAGTGAATAAAAGTTATGATTCATGGGGTACGACTCAAATGATCAAAGATTTTATCGAGGCTGGAACAGGAATCATAAATTATATAGGCCATGGCAGTGAAAGTGGCTGGGCAAATGGCGGTGGTTTTACGAGTAGTGATATTAACAATCTAAATAACCAGGGGATGTTACCATTTGTTATCTCGGTTGCGTGTCTCGTAGGCAATTTTAACAATGTGGACTGCTATTGTGAGGTTTCAGTTACCGCTGGTACGATAGCTCAGCCAAATGGTTTTCTCGTGCACTGGGGTTCAACGATATCTCAATCTTGGGTACCGCCATGTTATGGTCAGGAGGGCGCGGTAAATCTCCTAACTGATGATCAGAAGAATAGCTTTGGCGGTATCTGTTTTAACGGTGCCTGTTATATGATCGAGCACTACGGTTCGACAAATCCCGAAGGTGTAGAAATGGCGCAGACCTGGCACATATTTGGTGATGCCTCACTTCAATTGAGGAGTGATACACCACAGTCCATGACTGTAAATCATGACCCACAGATCGTTATCGGCCAAACGACATTTGATCTCAGCGTACCCGGTGTTGGAAGTGCGTTGGTCGGATTATATATCGATACACTTCTTGTTGGCCATGGATACACTGACGCGGCCGGGAATATAACCGTTTCTCTCAATCCTGCACCGAGTGCGCCCGGTACAATGTACATTACTGTAACTGCCTATAATAAGATACCTTATCTTGGTTCAGTACCGATAATCTCTCCATCTGGGCCTTATGTAACATTAGGAAAAACAATAATAGATGATGCCGCGGGTGGAAATGGTGATGGTATAATCAACCCAGGTGAGACGATCGATTACGGCATCTGGGCGAAGAATGTTGGTGTTGAGAACGCATTGTCAGTATATGGTCTCCTCTCTGAATCTGATCCCTATACTACGGTAAGCACTGATTCAAGTTGGTATGGAGATATTTTAGCAGATGATTCTTTACTTTCTAATCCATACTACAGATTTGATGTCGCTGGCAATTGTCCAGATGGTCATATTATCACATTTGATCTTGAATTCCATGACATAAATGATAGTGTATGGTATTCTCATCCTTCGGTTACAGTTCTTGTGCCCTATCACAATATTCAGACCACAACCATAAATGAACCGTCCCAATATATATATGAGGAGTTTTCAACAATTCAACCTAGCGCTTCATTTAAGAACGTGGGGAATTACGACGAATCAAATATTCCAGTCACCTGTCAGATTGAATTAGGTGGTAATCCAGTTTATACAAGTAATCGCACAATCGCTTTTTTAAGTGTAAATGCCGAAACCGCTATTAGTTTTGACAACTTTACCTTGGCGAGATGCGGATCGCATTATGATGTGATGGCGTTTTCGCATTTGGCGATTGATACGTTTTTCACGAACGACACGCTCCATACAAATATGGCGGCCGCAAGAATCTACGAAATACCCAGTCCGGGTTGTCTTGCCTGGAAATATCCGAACGCAGACAGTGGTGCTGTGCCAGTGCCCACAAATCCGGGTTGGATCCCGGCAACGC
>SMTZ1_10001048_pt1 | contig 37370 bp, 31 predicted proteins | sample DeeMarSWOR136_30_FD_25667 | JGI IMG/M metagenome (IMG submission 25667)
ATCGAAAAGCTGGGGGTCAAAACCCTTCCCATACGGTGCGATATCAGCAAGACTGAAGAGGTAAAAAGCCTTGTCTCGGAAACAGTCAAAGAGATGGGCAAAATTAACATCTTGGTCAATAACGCCGGGGTCGGGGGGAGTGAAAAGCCCGTGATTGAGATGTCCGACGAAGATTGGGATCATGCCGTGAACATCGATCTGCGAGGGGCGTTTCTTTGCGCAAGGGAAGCTACCAAAGAAATGATCAAACAAGGAGGCGGAAAAATAATCAATGTCTCTTCCATTGCGGGTTTTATCGCAATGGCCAATATGTCCGCATATTGTGCCAGTAAAGGGGGACTCCTTCAACTGACAAAGGTCATGGCACTGGAATGTATTCGATACAACATCCAGGTCAATGCCCTCTGCCCGGGTTACTTCCTAACCCCCTTGAACCGTACGTTTTTCGAATCGGAAGTAGGTCAGAAGATCATAAAGAAGAACATCCCCATGGGCAGGCTTGGAAGCCCGGAGGAGCTGAAGGGGACGGCCATTTACCTTGCCTCTCCGGCCACTGACTTCATGACCGGTTCGGCCATCGTAATCGACGGAGGACAACTTCTCTGGTAAATCAGCGGGTATGCAGTAAGGGCATAATTTAGGGGTTGAGTGTCTGCGTTTTAGGGATGGATTTAACGAAGGAGGAGGGATGCTAGGTGGAATATGAGACGATAATCTTGGAAAAAAGGGATGGGATTGCTTGCCTCACCCTAAACCGCCCAGAGGTGTTCAACGCTATTAATGAACAGATGATATCCGAATTCGGTCAGGCCATCGCTGAGCTTCATAGGGATGAAGCAACAAAAGTGGTGATCATCACGGGAGCTGGGAAGGCCTTTCAGTCAGGTGCGGACATAGAAGAGCTCAGCCGGATGAACCCAATCGAAATACTGAGATGGAATCAGGGCGTGGTAGAAAATTTCGACGCCCTAGAAAAGATGAGGCAGCCCGTAATCGCAGCCATCAATGGGTTCGCATTGGGTGGCGGATTAGAGCTTGCCCTCGCTTGCACCATAAGGGTGGCTTCGGAAAAGGCAAGGATGGGGCTTCCGGAGGTAAAGCTCGGCATTCTTCCGGGGGCCGGAGGGACTCAGAGGCTTCCCCGGTTAGTGGGTAAAGGGATAGCGGCGGAGATCATTTTAACGGGAGATATGATCGACTCCCAGGAAGCTTGCCGAATCGGATTAGTTAACAAGGTAGTGCCTCCAGATGAGCTCATGAAGACTTCCGAAGAACTCGCCAAAAAGATTATGGCCAATGGGCCCATTGCAATTTCCCTGGCGAAGGATGCCATTGAGGTGGGGAAAGACCTACCCCTTGATGCGGCCATCCAGTATGCCCAGAAAAATTGTATTGCCTGCTTTGCAACGGAGGACATGAAGGAAGGGACAGCTGCATTTTTGGAAAAGAGAGAGGCCAGATTCAAGGGGAAATAATAAGGATTTTTTCAGCCCTTGGTAGCTCAGTTTGGGTTTCATAGGACCATTTGGTGATTAATCTTCGGGATGAGGGACTGTAATGGCGACGAGCGTTTTGATGCCCAAATTTGGTTTAACCATGACCGAGGGTAAGATTGTCGAATGGCGAAAGAAGCAGGGAGATGAGGTTAAAAAAGGGGATATTCTCTTCATTTTTGAAACGGAAAAGGTAACCTACGAAGCCGAAGCCACTGAATCGGGAATCTTGGGAAAGATACTCATGAGGGCGGATGAAACCGCTTCTGTAGGTGCCATCGTAGCCTATATCATTCAGCCTGGAGAAAAGATTCCAGAAGTTGGTCCTCCTGAGGCAATAGCTGAGGCCAGGGAGGGAATAACGGCGATGGGAAGGACTTCCGTTGTTCATCAGCATCGAACGAGGTTGAAAGCCACACCCAAGGCCAGGAAGTTGGCCAAAAAATACAATATTGACCTTAAGCTGGTAAGGGGATCGGGACTGGGGGGACGAATCCACAGGATTGATGTGGAAAGGGCTAAAGAGGAAAGGGAAAAGGGCCTTGCAGCCCTTGCAACACCAGCGGGGAAACTGGTGAAATTCACGGGCATGAGGAAAATTATTGCCCAGAAAATGCTCCAAAGCAAAACCCAAGCGGCCCAGGCGTATATGGGCCATGCGGTGGATGCCTCCAAGATACTGGAGAGTCGGAAAATCTGGCTTCCCATTGTTGAGAGAGAAGCGGGTGTTCGCTTAACCATTACCGACCTCATGATGAAAATCACCACTGCTGCCATAGAGATTCACCCCATCATGAATACGCAATGGACGGATGAGGGGATACTGTGGATTGAGGATATCCACATGGGCATGGCTTTAGCCCTTGATGAGGGATTGATTGTTCCCGTCATCTGGAATATCAACCATAAAAAGCTTTCGGAAGTAGCCAAAATGAGAGTAGAACTCGTCCAGAAGGGCCGAAACGGACAATTAACCCCCGATGACATGAAGGGAAGCACCTTTACCCTTTCCGCCATGGGAATGTACGGATTGGAGGAATTTTTGGCCATCATCAATCAGCCGGAAAGCGCTATCCTCGGGGTTGGGGCCATCATCGATAAGCCCGTGGTGGTCAACAAGGAAATCATTATCAGACCCATAATGAAGATCACCTTATCTTACGACCACCGGGTGATCGATGGTGCGAAGGCGGGCCAATTTATGATGACGCTAAAGGAATTTATAGAAAATCCTATCAGCATATTGGCTTAAGGAGATCAGAATACATTCTCGGTAAAAAAGGGGGAATTGTGGGGACAAATGAAAAGAAGATTATCGTGATTGGGGGAGGTATCGGGGGCTACCCTGCTGCCCTCAGGGCCGCGAGATTGGGCGCCCAGGTCGTCCTCATTGAAAGGGATAAACTGGGGGGCGTATGCCTCAATTGGGGATGTGTTCCTACCAAAACCCTCCTGCAATCCGCCGAGATCTATTCAACTGTGAAGAGGGCCCCCTCTTTTGGAGTCAAAGTCGAAAGTATATCCATCGATTTTGCCGCCATGATGAGGCGAAAGGAAGGGGTCATTCGCCAATTGACCTCAGGGGTTGAAAAACTCCTGAAGGACAAAAAGGTGGAGATAATCCGAGGAACCGCCACCTTTTCCGACCAAAAGACCATCAAGATCATGGAAACCGGAAAAATCATTCAGGGGGACAAGGTGATCATTGCCACCGGATCAGTACCTACAAAGCCGGATATTCCGGGTATCGACGGACCCAACATAATGACCAGCGATGATATCTTGTCCACGAAATCCCTCCCTAAAGGTGTCCTGATTATCGGTGGAGGATATATTGGGGTTGAACTGGGTCAATTATTGAGTCGCTTGGGCGTTCGGGTGACCATCGTCGAGATCCTATCCCATACGGTGCCCAGAGAGGATGAAGATGTGGGCGAAGCTTTGAAAAAACGATTGCAGGAGGAAGGAATCGATATCTATACCAATTCGACCGTGGAAAAGATCGAACCGGGAAAGAAGATAGCCACGGTAACCTATGCAACACCGGAGGGGAAGAAGACGGTCCGGGTTGAAAAGGTCATTCTGGCCTCAGGGAGGCGGCCCTATGCCGAGGGACTTGGGCTCGAGAAGATAGGCGTGAGGGTTGATAAGGATGGGATTATTGTCAACAACCGCATGGAGACCAATATTCCCGGAATCTATGCTATTGGGGATTCGATTGGGGGAATTATGCTGGCCCACGTGGCTATGGCTGAGGGAGAATACGCGGCGAGAAACGCAATGGGAATCAGTTCTGAGATTGATTACGCAGCCGTACCCAGGTGTATCTATAGCTTTCCTGAAATCGGGGCCGTGGGGATGACGGAAGGAGAGGCTCGGGAGAGATATAACGTCAAAGTCAGCAGGTTTCCCCTCCATGCCAACAGCAAGGCAAACATTTTGGGTGAAACCCATGGGATGGTAAAAATCATTGCCGAAGAGGAAGAAGGCGATATCTTGGGGGTTCATATCTATAGTCCCCATGCGACGGATTTAATCAGCGAAGCGGTTTTTGCCATGGAGATGGAGGCCACCGCTGAAGAGCTGGCCCATGTGATCCATCCGCATCCAACGTTATCCGAGGCTTTGGGAGAAGCGGCTCAGATTCTGAGCGGAGGAGCTATTCATCTTCCCTAGGTGCATGTATGGACGGAAGATAACCGAGAAGGAGGGCGAGCCATGGATTTCGCACTGACACAGGAAGAACAGATGTTAAAGGATATGGCCCGTAACTTCGCGGAAAAGGAGATCATTCCGAATCGGGATGAGTGGAACGAGAATAGGCGTTTCCCCATTGAGATTTTCCAAAAGATGGCCAAACTGGGACTCATGGGGTTGCTTATCCCGGAAGAATACGGCGGCAGTGAGGCCACAACGGTGGGCTTCGCCGCTGCATTGGAGGAAATCGCGCGGGCTGACCAATCCGTGGCTGCTCCCCTGAATGCCCATCTGACCATTGGGTCCATCCCCTTCCTTTTATACGGTACGGGAGAGCAGAAACAGAAATGGCTTATTCCTCTGGCTAAGGGGGAAAAGTTGGGGGCTTTCGGCCTCACCGAACCCAATGCCGGCTCCGATGCCGCGGGGGTAGAAACCAGGGCTGAATCGGATGGCGATGAATGGGTAATCAACGGCACTAAGCAGTTCATCAGCAACACCGGCACGGACATGAGCCAGGGCGTCGTTGTATTGGTTGTAACGGGGAAAACCGAAGACGGGAAGAAGAGATTCAGCGCCATAATGGTACCGAAAGGAACCCCTGGATACACTGTTGGGAAACGATTCAAGACCATAGGCTGGAGGGGGCTGGACAGCCGAGAGCAGATCTTCCAGGACTGCCGGGTCCCCAAGGATAACCTTATTGGGGAAGAGGGAAAGGGGCTCAGGCATTTCATGGAAACCCTCGATGTGGGTAGAATCAGTGTGGCCGCACTGGGGATAGGATTAGCCCAGGCCTGTCTGGAGGTATCTTTGGAGTATGCCAAGACAAGGGTTCAATTTGGTCGGCCTATCTGTAAATTCCAAGCTATTCAATTCAAGCTTGCCGATATGGCCACTGAAATCGAGATGGCGCGGCTCATCAATTTTAAGGCCGCATGGCTAAGAGACCACGGTAATCCCTATGCTTTGGAGGCGGCGATGGCAAAAATGGCGGCTTCTGCTGTTGCCATGAGGGCAGCTAACGAGGGACTGCAAATCCACGGCGGATATGGATTCACCGAAGAATATGTTATCTCCAGGTTTTTTCAGGACGCCAAGATACTGGAAATCGGGGAGGGAACTAACGAGATTCAGCACATCGTCATTGCCAGACTTTTGGGATGTTAAAAATCAGACGCGTGTTCTAGTAAGTGGCTTCAGCCAGACGCTCATGGGAGGCGGGCGCGAAAAAAATGAAAGGGAGGAATGAGTATGAAAAAAACCGTAGCTGAGTCGATGGGGACGTTCGTGTATAACCTCTCTTATGAAAAGCTCCCCGAAGAGATCATTGCAAAAGCAAAGACCTGTATGATCAACGGGATAGGTATTGGGATCTCCTGCTACGACTTGGAATTTCCGAAAATCGCCCGAGAGCTCATCACGGCTGAGGAAAGCGGGATATCCCAAGGGAAAAGTTCCACTATCTTCTCCGATGGCGCAAAAGTCTCGGTCATGGGGGCGGCCTTTGCCAACAGCGTTCTCTTTCACGGAAGAGGGCAGGAAGACACCCTTGGCAGTTCTCATACGGGGACCGTCATCACCCCCGCTGCACTGGCCATCGCCGAAAGGAATAGAAATAGTGGAAAAAACGTATTAACGGCTATCATCGCGGGCTACGAGGTCGTTGGGGCCTTGGACCGGGAGGTTTCCGCCTTCACCACCCCTCGGGGTTTTCGGGCAAGTCCGGCCTTCGGTATCTTCGGTAGTACCTCGGCTGCCAGTAAGTTGTTGAATCTCACGGAGGAAGAGACCATCAATGCCATTGGCTTCGCAGCTGCCTTTGCCAGCGGGACCTTGGAATGCTTTGCCGCGGGGACCATGGAATGGAGATTCGAAGTTGGGGTTGTCTCACGGGATGGTATCCTAGCGGCACTAATCGCCAAAAATGGGGGGAAGTCAGCTCCCACCGCTATGGAGGGGAAAACAGGATACTTAAACGCATTTGCAAACACTACAGAGAATGCACAGGAGATTGTCAAGCACTTGGGGAAGAGATGGGAAATCATGAACGCTGGCTTCAAACCCTACCCTGTTTGTGCCTTCAATCAAACACCCGTCATCGCTATGCTGAATATGGTCAATGAAAATGATATCGACCACCGGAACATAAAGAAGATCGAGATCAAGGTGAACCCCTATGAATATCACTATGCCGGGATGAATTACAGGGGTCCCTTCAGAACGGTGGGGGCAACCCTGATGAGCACCCCATTCTGTTTGGCCGTCGCCTGCGTGGACAGGGATGTTACCCTAGCGGGAATCCACCAATTTGAAAGCCCCGAAATAGTAAGACTCATTGAAAAGATAGAGCATATCCCCGACGATGAAATGCCGAGGTTCTCATGCAGCGTTTTTGTCGAAATGGACGACGGGAAGGTCCATGAGAAGGAAATGAAGGTTACGCCCGATTACTACAACTTCGATATGGAGCGGGATATCGAGTTGGTGAAGCGGGTGACGGAGGAGACGGGCGTGCCCCAAGATAAGGTTGATAAGATGATCCGCACTGTAAAAGGGCTTGAAAAGGCTCCCACCGTGGAGGAACTGATCAAAACACTGAGCTTCCGCCCTTAAGAGGGCAGCCCTTTACGAGACAACTAAAATGGAGGTGTCAATATACAGAGGGGCTGTTGCTCGAATCCCCTGGAGCGAACATTAAAGAATCTCTGGTAACCATTCTTAGTGAAGCGAAACGGCCGCAAACCCAATGTTTGAGACCGAAGGGCGAGTTTTGGGTTTGCAGTGAAGCGAACGCTAGAATGGCCAGAAATTCTTTTCAGAGAGCGGAACGGGGTTTGGGCAACAGCCTGACAGGGCATTGGATGTGATTATTATCGGAGATTCTTTACACCCACGGACTCCTTTGGAAGCCATCCACGAAGGATCGAAAGTTGCCAAATAATTATGGGGGGATTAAGGAATGAATTGGAGCCATGTCTTGGAAACCAATGCCGAGAAATTTCCAGACAAAGAGGCCCTCGTCTATGAGGATAGAAGGATTACCTACCGGGAGCTCAAAGATCGGGTTAATGGGTTGGCCAAGGGCCTTCTAAATCTGGGCATTGGAAAAGGGGATATCGTTGCCATATTGCTGTATAACTGCTCCGAATACATTGAGGCCACTTTTACAGTAAACAAAATCGGGGCTGTGTGGTTACCCCTGAATTTCAGGTTAGCAGGTCCAGAACTAGCCTATATTCTCAACAACGCCGAGGCCAAGATGCTCATCTCAGAGAAGGATTTCGGTGAAACGATCGAAAAGATAAGAAGAGAGATACCAAATGTGGCTCACTACATTGCTGTTGGCGGGGAAATCCCCAAGGGTTGGCAGAGCTATGACGAGTTAATTGGGGAAAATTTGGGGGCTGATGTGGACCATGCCGTAGTGGAATTGGATGACCTCCACAGACTGATGTACACGTCGGGGACCACGGCATACCCAAAGGGTGTAATGCTTACTTATGGAAACTTGTATTGGAAGAACATTGGCCATATCCTCACGTTCAACATAACCCATGAGGACAAGACCTTGGTTGTAGGGCCTCTGTATCATGTCGGGGGCATGGACCTTCCCGCCACCGGAACCCTATATGCGGGAGGCAGTCTCGTTATCCTCAGAAGATTTGATCCCGTAAAGGTGCTCGAGACTATTGATCGCGAGAAGGTAACCAACCTGTGGCTAGCGCCAGCCATGGTGAACGTGCTCTTCCAGGAGCCTACCTTCGGAGATTATGACGTATCCTCCGTACGGTTCATCATCGATGGTGGTGAAAAGATGCCCATGCCGCTCATCAAACAGATCATCGAAAAGTTCCCCAACACGTGGTTTGCGGATGCTTACGGGCTGACGGAGACGGTATCAGGAGATACGTTTTTGAGCAAAGACAGGATGGTTGAAAAGATCGGCTCCGTGGGCAAGCCCGTCGTTCAGTTGAGGGTCCGGATTGTTGACGATGAGGGACAGGACCTCCCCCCTGGCAAGTTGGGGGAAATCGTCCTTCGGGGTCCCAAGGTCTTCAAGGGATACTGGAAGAACCCCGAGGCTACGGCTGAAGCCCTGAAAAACGGCTGGTTCCATACAGGGGATATCGGCCGGCTGGATGACGAGGGCTATCTCTATATTGAGGACCGGAAGAAGGACATCATCATCAGCGGTGGGGAGAACGTATCTTCCCAGGAAGTAGAGCGGGTTATCTATGAAAATCCAAAGGTCTTGGAAGCCGCCGTAGTTGGGATCCCTCATCCCAAATGGTTGGAAGTGCCCAAGGCCTATGTAGTTCTGAAAAAGGGAGAGCGGATGACCCCTGAAGAAGTTACGGAACTCTGTTCTCAGAAACTGGCCAAATTTAAGGTCCCCAGAGAGGTGGAGTTCATCGACGTCCTTCCCAGGAATCCATCGGGAAAGGTTTTGAAAAGAGAGCTTAGGGAGAGGAGCAAAAAGACAGAGGGGAAAGGCAACGATCAGATTTCGAGGGAAGAAGATATGGGGTAACGAGGAGGTGGTTTCCAGATATATTGTCGTCTGATGAGCTCATAACACATCAAAGTGCCTAACCCCATACTCCGATGTAGCGGTGAAGGGATTAGGTCCTTCTAATCTTCATTTTCTTGAATAAATTCCACCGACAGTGGTGCTATTCGTGGCGGGCTTTGCCCATGGCCTCGGGATGGGGAGGCCAAGGCTGAATCCTCGGGCTTGGCACCCGTGTGTAGGTGATCCAAGGCAAACTGAGCTTCGAATGGGTTCTCGTTGCCGAGAATTTCAATCCGGAGGGTTCCCCTTTTCAAAGCGGGCAATAGCGCGAATCAGATCGGTTGACGAGTGAGCCTTGGTATCCCCTACTATGGCAATACGTCCCCCGTAGGAGAGGACGGTTTCCCTCTCAGGCACTGTTTCTTCGGTATAATCTGTCCCCTTAGCATGAACGTGAGGCTTGAGCGTCAGCAGGAGACGATCCACCCTCTCTTCGGAAAAAAGGGTGATGAAATCCACATACTCCAGGGCTTCGAGAATCTCTATACGTTCCGACTCGGGCATAATTGGACGTCCTGCTCGTTTTAGCCTTTTCATGGATGCGTCGTCATTGACGGCAACAATCAGGATATCCCCCTGCTCCTTGGCCCCCTTGAGACAACGGATGTGGCCTACATGAAGCACATCAAAACATCCATTGGTCATGACGACACGCTTCCCCTGAGATTTTAGTTGATCGACGATATGCAACAACGCTTCTGGATCCCTGATAAATTTTCCGCTTCTGCTCATGGCATCTTGGGAGCGCCCGAAGGAAGCTTGCCGGTCAACTCCTGGTTTTGTACTCCTGTTCAATCACGTGAATCAATTCCTCTGGTGAAGCCGTTGCCGTGCCACTTTTCATGACCACCACTGCTCCAGCATAGTTGGATAGCCGCGCCGCCTCATAAAAAGAGGCCCCTGCGGCTAGGGATAAGGTGAAGACCGCAGTTACGGTATCGCCTGCCCCCGTCACATCGGTGATATCGTCACTGCCGCAAATGGGAATTTCGGATGTACCGCCTGATCGTTCCACCAGAACCATTCCACTGTTTCCCCTGGTGATCAGCACGGCCTTCAGGTCGAGCTCTTCAACGAGCCTCTTCCCTACCCTGATAGCATCCTTGCCGTTTGCAATGCTCGATTGCGAAATGGCTTCGGCCTCAGACTCATTGGGAGTAATGGCCGTGAAGCCTGAAAAGAGGTGGAGCCGGTATCTGGAATCCACTACCACGGCTTTATTCGCTGAAATTGCCTTGATCCTCTCGAGCAGGGTCGGAGTGATCAGGTTATATCCATAATCGGAGACAATGAGTGCGTCGACCTGGGTTGCGATACGGTCCAGATATCCCATCATCCGCTTTCCAACCTTTTCGGGAAGGGACTCTCTTATCTCTCGATCAATACGAATCACCTGCTGCTTGGAAGTGTGATCATCCCCAGCCATGATGCGGGTTTTCGTAGTAGTGCTGCGGCCCTCCACAACGATAATGCCCTCCCTATCGATATTCATCGCGGACAGCCGACTCGACAGCAATCTCCCTGCTTCATCATCGCCAACGACGACGAGGGGGAAGACCCGGACGCCCAACCGAGAGAGATTGTGAATGGTGTTCCCGGCACTTCCGGGGAGAACTTTTTCCCCGTCATGTCGCACAACCAAAACGGGGGCCTCCCGGGAGAGCTTGAAGGGTTTCCCATAGATATAGATGTCCGCTACGATATCCCCAATGACGGCAATCTTTACCTCATTGTAACGGTCGATTATCTCCTTAAATCTTTTGATGGATACTTCCATTGTAACCTGCCGTGGAAAAACTACACGTCTAATTCCGTGCCCGAGGCTTCACGAATTGATTAAACAGCCGCTCGGTGGCCTGAACGACCCTTTCGGGCGTAATTGCCGTCATGCAACGGTGATCGCGGGGACAGACCTTCAGATGGCAGGGGCTGCAATCAAGATCTTCCCTTAGAACGATCGTCTTTTCAAGATTGAGATTGGTGTAACGAGGGTCCGTGGGGCCCATGATGACAACTACGGGCTTGTCAAAGGCTACGGCAAAATGTCGAGGGCCCGTGTCATTGGTGATGACCAAGGAACTGGATTGGATAATGGCCATCAGGACGTCCAGGGGAACGATCGGGTCGGCCAAGACAATAGGCCTCTTGAACATTTTAGCCTCGATTATCCTGGCGATCTGCATTTCTTCCGGGCCCGGAACGATCACCAAATTACACCCATAGCCCTCAATCAAATGATCTGCCACCTGGGAGAAATACTCTGGCTTCCAGCATTTTGAAGAACCGTAGGCAGCACCCGGAATCATGACGATGGTCATGCGTTTTCCATTAACGCCACATTGCTTGAGAATATTCTCGGCCTTCTGCCTTGTGGCCACTGACACGAAGAGCTCAGGAGTCAGGCTCAACCGGGGGCATTCCAGCCAATCGGTGATCCTCAGATAGTATTCCACCATGGGCATGGGGACGATTGTGAGACCTTCCCGCACGGGCTTTATAGGATCAGTCAACATCCAGGATCTTCCTTCCCGGCTGTATCCGACACGGCGCTTGACACCCGCCAGAAAGGCAATCAACGCCGAGCGAAAGGAATTGGGAAAAATGACTGCTAAATCAAAGTTCTCTCGCCTCAGGCGCATCCCCCACGAAAAGAGCCCCACCACTCCCTGATCTTTATCCTTATCGTCATACTCAAGAATTTCGTCGCAGTAAGGAAAATCCTCAATTACCTTTTTGCCATATGACTTTACCAAAAGCACGACGTGAGATTGATGAAATCGCTTTCGGATCGCCTTAATGGCGGGGGTGGCCATCACCAGGTCACCCACCCAGTTGGGACATCGGATGAGAATCTTGTGTGGATAGCCATCACTCATAGATCGAACCAATCGCTCCGGACCCCCATGAAGTTATTGTACCTAATGGCGTAGTGTTCTTTGCCAGCCTTGGCCAGAGAGCTCGAAATCTCCTGATCCCTGGAACGGATCGTGCCCTTGACCTTTTCCCACCCCGTCCGATCCATGCCCTCAATCTCCCCTACCAATCCCCGGTACACAGTCGAAGATGACGGATTGCTGCGAGCATTGACAAACCAGGGAAACGCCCGAGCCAGCTTATCTATCAGAAGATTGTGGGCCTCCCCAAAATCCAAGCACGACTCCTCGGTGAAGTTGGTGAGGGTCCGCATCTTTTGGAAATCGATAAGATCTCTCTCTTCGGCCATCTCATAAGCTACCGTTCCCGGATAAGGGAAAAAGATCGACCATCGAAACCGCCCAGGACGTATGGCCGCCAGCAAATCTATCGTGGCAAACACGTCCTCTGTAGTCTCATCGGGAAGTCCAATCATCACAAAGGCCGAGGTATGAAGCTGATGGTCATGGGCTGCCCTGAATGCGTTCATAATGGCATGGTTGGTCATGGGTCGATTGAGGACCTCCCTTCGAATCCTTTCGCTGCCGCTTTCAAGCCCAAATTTGACGATGCGACAGTTGGCCCTCTTGAGGCTCCGGGCGATGGCGTGGTCAAAGACCTTAACGTGGGCGTTACACACAAAGGGAACGGCAATCCGTCTCTCATATGCTTGGCAGAACTCTTGAAGGTAATCCCTCTCAAGGGTAAACAGATCGTCATCAAAGATAAACACTTTGATACCCGTGTATTGACCAAGGAGATATTCCAGCTCACCGATCACTTCCTTGACCGAGTGACGCCGAAGGTATCCTAATCGAGAGCGGGGAATGCCGGTGTCCTTGCGATAGATATCAACCAGCCTGTGGTTGAAGCAGTAATTGCAGCGGAAGGGGCACCCCCTGGATACCATGGCGCCCACCCATCCGTTTTTGGCGTCAATCATCTTTTGGAAATCGAATATCTCGTAGTCCTTGGGAGGCAGACTTTCGAGGGGGGTAAAGGGGCGCACTCTGTTCTTTATAACCATCCCATCCCTCTTCATCCAGATGTTCGGAATCTTGGTCGTGTCTCCGTGTACCTCCAGCGCATTGGCCAGTTCCAGAAGTGCCTCTTCTCCTTCTCCCAAACAGGCGTAGTCGAAGATACCCGTTTCTAGAACCTCATGGGGAGCCATGGTCACATGAACCCCTCCGCACACGAAGGGGGCATCGGTGTGGTCCCGGATGGCCCTTCCTATCTCTAGTGCGCACCGAAATTGATTGCTCACTACGGAGAAGCCAACCAGATCCGGGGAGAATGCCTTGACATCGCCGGCGATTCTTTCAAGGTCCAGCGGATAACCCAGGTCTTCGTTAACGTTAAGGAGCCGCGTGATATGGCCGTGACGACGAAGGACAGCTGAGAGAAAAGCAACGCCGTAATTGAATCCAATTTGGGCGTTCAGATTGGGATAGATAAAGAGAACGCGCATCTATGGTCCCATAGGCATTGACAACCAATGATATCACGACCCAGTAAGATATTTCAACAAACTGGCTCCTGGAGTCCCCGGATCCTTTGGGGAATTCCGTTGTGCCTGAGCGTTATCTGCTGGAGAAGTGGGGTACCCGTCGAAGATGATTTTTTTCATGATCGACTTATGCTATCGGCATGGAATGATGGGTTCATGGATAGGTATTGCCCTGATAGAGGTTGGATGAGCGTCCGCCTGCAGCGGACTTGAGGCTAAAGGCCTAGAATCCTTTGCCTCGTGCCTCAGTGAAGCGATCCTCGAGCTTGCCCCGTGGAGTGGCGGCAAGCCCACTCCACAGGGCGAGCGCTCCTGACCCAAAAGTGCGGCATGGCGATGAACTCCCTCTCCTTCATAACGAGCAGGTCCCAAGGATCTCCTCTGCCATTATCCCATCCTCCCATTCTCTTCATTAGATTTCACCCTCAAACCGCGATGCCCTCCTCCTTCCCCGAAACATCTCCATGAGAAAGGAAAGCTCCCCATTTCTCAGGAGATAGGAAATCGCGATGTACGTAAACATTCCCGCCGCAATCCCAGCGGCCAGGAAGAAGATCTTCTCCCGCCAGTGACCGGGACTAACCCAGGATGCCTTGCCGACTACCCAGGAGGCAACCCATCCCATGACGATACTGGCCACGGCCACCTGAATGAGGGATTTGAGGATCCGCACCCAATCGATCTCGCCTATCCTCTTCCTCCTTAGCCATACCAGAAGGAGGCAGACATTGATCATCGAGGCCAGGGAGTTGGCCAGGGCGAGCCCCACATGTTTTAGGGGGCCCATGAGAACAAGGCTCAATCCCACATTGGCGAGCAGGGACACCACCGCCATCTTCACGGGAGTCTTGGTATCCTGCACGGCATAGAAGGCCGGCACAAGGATCCTCACCCCGGCGATTGCCCACAACCCGATTCCAAAGTAGAAGAGGGCCCGGGCGGTCATAAGAGTGTCCTGATAATCAAACGCCCCATGCTGAAAGAGGAGATGGATAATGGGGATTCTCAGTACGATGAGGCCCACCATGGCCGGAACCGCCACAAAGATAACCAGTCTCACCGAGAAGGAGATGGCATCCCGGAATTCCCCCATCTTCCCCTCGGAGACCAATTGCGAAAAACTGGGAAGGACTGCTGTCCCCAGGGCGATAACGAAGATACCCAGGGGAAACTCGATCAAGCGATATGCGTAGTAGAGGAAGGATATGGAGCCTTCCAGGAGGAAGGAGGCCAAAATCTGTCCTACGAAGACGTTGATCTGGGCAACGGCCACGCCGAGCAGCGCCGGACCCATCAATATGCAGATCCGTTTGATGGCCGGATGGAGGAAATGGAAGTTGAACCTGAACATCACCCCCTTTTTGATCAAGAAGGGGATCTGAAATGCGAGCTGGATCACCCCGCCGACGAAGACCCCGATGGCCAGGGAGACGATGGGCTCGGTCAAGTGCCGAAAGAGAAAATAAGCGGAGGCTATCATGGAGAGGTTGAGCAGAGTGGGGGCCAAAGCGGGTGCGGCGAAATGACGATGTGCGTTCAGGATACCCATGGCCAAGGCGACCAAACCGATAAAAAAGAGGTAGGGAAAGACGATCCGGGTCATCAAGATGGTCAACTCGACCTGTTTCGGATCCTTGAAACCCGGGGCCAGAACCGCGACAATCTGGGGAGAAAAGACCATTCCCAAGATCGTCAACACCATCAATACCGAGGACGCCAGCGTGAAGGCCACATCGACGAGCTCCTGGGATTCCTCTTCCGCCCGGTGGACGAGGTATTCGGTATAGACGGGGATGAAGGAAACGGTCATGGATCCCTCCCCGAAAAGCCTCCTCAGGGTATTGGGGATCCTGAAGGCCACGAAGAAAGCATCGGTGACCCAACCTGCCCCGAAAAAATACGCGATCACCACATCGCGGGCATAGCCCAGGACGCGACTGAGCAGGGTAGCGGACCCTACAACCACGGCTGCTCTAGCTATCCTATCGTGCTCCATCGCATTCATGGAAAGAAACCTTGACATCCACTACGTAAAATGATTATATTATGAAATCTTTATGACCAGTGTTCGCACGGAAAGTAATTGACAACGGTTCCACCCCCCGAGGGAGGTGATGATTTGGCTACCCATAAGTCAGCCCTCAAAAGGCAGAAGCAGGACGAAAAAAGGAGCCGCAGGAATGTCCATATCAGATCTACCCTGAAAACCCTGATCAAAAGGGTGAGATTGGCGGTGGAGGCTAAGGATATCGACAAGGCAAGAACCGCTTTATCCGAGGCTATACCCGCTATCGATAAAGCCAAATCCAAGGGAGTGATCCACAGGAATACCGCCTCGAGAAAGGTTTCACGACTCACCAAACGGGTCAACTCCCTCCAATCCTCTTAGTGACATAAGTCAACCACCATTTTCTCCAAAAGCAGCTCTTTCGATAAGGTCGTCGTCTTCATGGCCAGATCGGTCTTAAGAAATCGATGAAATCCCTCCCGAAGGTTATCCTCGCTGAAATAGGCGGTCTGTTCGAGGATGGACTCCAGGTAAAAATGGTGGAGCCTGAGCCTTCTGCCCATCTCCTCCTTTTCAATCCCCTTTGATACCAGGTACTGCGCCTTCCAAATCAAACGAAATTGACGAGCGATCATGCTGAGGATCTTAAGATGGGCTTCTCCGGCCTGAAACATGCCTCTCAAAATCCGCAATGCCTCAAGGGAATTTCTCATGCCAATGGCATCGGTCAACTCGAAAATTGTCCTCGTCTTCACCTCCGAAACGAGCTCCTCCACATCCTCCAACTCGATGACCGGCTTTTCCCCCACATAGGTCACGGCCTTTTCAATCTCGTTGTGGAGGTCTCGAAGGCGGTTTCCCACCATATCCTTAAGGTACTCCGCCGCCTCCCTCGTCATCCCCTTCCCATACGCCTGGGCTTCCCGCTTGATCCAGCCAATCAATTTTCCGGCAAAATAGGATTTGATCTGGATCACCGCTCCCACCGCTCTTATCTTGGGGAAGGATTGCTTCCATGGCCCGCTCTTATTCCCCCAAAGAACCAGGCATGTGGAGGGAGAAGGCTCCTCTATATACGGCAGGAATTGGTCGACATCACCCGGAGCAAAGCGGTCCGCCTCCTTGACCAGAACAAACCGCCATGGGTTCAACATGGGTACCGTCCGCGCGGCATCCACGATCCTGGATGCTGGGACCTCGCCAGCCGAGTAGACATCCCGATTGAACTCCTGAAGATGAGTTGGAATAATCTTTCTGCGAAGCCCCTCAATCCCCCTCTCGATAAGGTAGGGCTCATCCCCAAAAAGATAAAGGACCCGGGGGACCTTCCCCTTCTTCAATCCCTTATCCAACGCAAAGAAATCCATGATCTAACCTCGTGTTGGAGCCTTCCTCGACGAGCCCATGGACGATCAAAACCCCTCGAACAATCTCCGACGAATTCTCCCCGCCAGTTCCTCGGCGATCTTCTGGATTGCCCTCTCTTTTTCCGCCTCGGTGAGCAGGACGTCCGAGGAAACCCTGTAGACATGGGATTCCACAAGGCCCCTTTTACTCCAAAGGACCTCTCCCCTCTTATTTCGTTTCAGTATTACATCCAGGGCAACCCATGTCCGATATTCCAACACCATCCCCGCCGGGTCATAGGCCACGGATGAGATGGAAAATGATTTGACCGTTCCCTCCATAATGGCATCGGCCTTATCTTTCCCCACGACCTCAATACGCCGGTCTTTGATCAACTCAGCCAAGAGGGCATTGGTGACGACGGTCTCTATGCCCGCTTCGTAGGTCTCATTGGTAAAGGTAGGAATGGCAATGGATCGAATATCCGGGGATGGGCCGAATCCTTCTCCCCCCAATTGATACCCACAGCCCATCCCCAGCAAGAGACAGAAGATGATGGGAAAGGAAAAATGCCATCGAACTGGTCTTATCACGGTAATGGTTGTGGGCACAGATACCCCGAGAAACACAAGAGGCAACGGGATCAGGTGCAGACGATATTGATTAACTTTTTGGGAACAAGGATGACCCTCTGGACGGCCTTATCATGAATCGACCTTCTTATCTTCTCCCTCTCCAATGCCAGCCCTTTGATCTCCTCTTCCCCCATAGAGGATGGGACCGTAATCCTATCCCGCACCTTGCCATTGACTTGAATCACCACGAGGAACTCCTCCTCAACAATGGCCTCCCGATCGTAATCGGGCCAGGGAGTCTTGATCATACTCTCCCCATGTCCGAGGATCTCCCAAAGCTCTTCCGCGATATGGGGGACAAAGGGGAAAAGCAGCAGAGTCACCGCTTCAACCGCCTCCCTGAATACCGCGCGTTCCGTTGGGTTCCCATTCTCCTTCGGCTTAGACTGATACAGGGCGTTAACCAGTTCCATAATGGCGCTGATGGCGGTGTTGAAATGGAATCGTTCGATATCTTCCCCGACTTTCTTGATTGTCTTGTGGATTTTCTGGCGCAAGATCTTTAGGCCTTGGTCGAGGGGAGGTGTACCGGCATAGGGTTTCGCTCCCTTTATCCAATGGTGGTTTTCGCTAACCAATCGCCACACCCGGTTGAGAAACCGAAATGATCCCTCTACCCCTTGATCACTCCACTCGAGATCCTTCTCGGGTGGAGATGCGAAGAGGCAAAACATTCGGGCCGTATCAGCACCGTATCTGGAGACCAGATATTCCGGGTCAACGACGTTTCCCCGGGATTTGGACATTTTGGCCCCGTCCTTGATAACCATCCCCTGGGTTAAGAGCCTCGTAAAGGGTTCCTTATCCTTCACGAGGCCGAATTCCCTGAGAACTCTCGCAAAGAAGCGGGAATAGAGGAGATGCAAAATGGCGTGTTCTATCCCTCCGATATACTGATTAACAGGCATCCAGTAATCGACTTTTTCCTTGTCCAGGGGACCTCGGTCATACCGGGGCGATGCAAATCGATCAAAATACCAGGAGGATTCCACGAAGGTATCCATGGTATCGGTCTCCCTCCTGGCATCTCCGCCACATTTCGGACATTGCGCCTCAACAAACTCCCGACATTCCGCCAGGGGAGATCCTCCCCCGATAGAGAATTCCACGTCATGGGGCAAGACAACGGGGAGATCCTCTTCCGGTACGGGCTGGACTCCACACCGATGGCAATAGATGATGGGAATGGGGGCCCCCCAATACCGCTGACGGGAAATTCCCCAATCCCGGATGCGATAATTGACGCTCTTTCCCCCCAACCCTTTCTCTTCCAGGTACTGGACGATTGCCTGGCGAGCCGAAACGCTATCCATCCCGTTGAACTGACCGGAGTTGTCCAGGGTTCCCTCATCCACATAGGCACCGGCCATGGTTTCCGCGCTCAACATTTCATCGGGCGGTTGGACCACGACGATCACCGGAAGCTCATATCTCTTGGCAAACTCGAAATCCCTTTGGTCATGGGCGGGAACTGCCATAACCGCCCCCGTTCCATATTCCATGAGGACGAAATTGGCCGAGAAGATGGGGATTTTCTCCCCGGTCAAGGGATTCAGACAATGGGCCCCGATAAAAACCCCCTCCTTTTCCGTATCCTCCGCCGTTCTTCCGACGAGGCTCTGCCGTTTCACCCTTTCCACGAACTCCCTCACTTCCCCTTCCTGGGGCGTCCCCCTTGACAGTTCCAAGGTCAAGGGATGTTCCGGAGCTAAGGTCATGAATGTTGCCCCGAAGACGGTATCCTGGCGGGTTGTAAATACGGTGATTGCATCCTTCGAATCCTCCATCGGAAATCGGATCTCAGCCCCCTCGCTCTTCCCGATCCAATTCCGTTGCATCCTCAATACTCGCTCAGGCCATCCCGGAAGTTTATCACAGTATTCCAGCAAATCCTCAGCATAATGGGTGATCTTGAGAAACCACTGATCAAATTCCTTCTGGGTGACTTCCGACTCACATCGCCAGCAGAGACCCGCTTCAACCTGCTCATTGGCCAACACCGTCTGACAGCTCGGACACCAATTAACCAGGGACCGCTTTTTGTAGGCCAGGCCCCTCTCGTACATCTTAAGGAAAAACCATTGCTCCCATCTGTAGTACTCCACATCGCACGTAGCGATCTCCCTCTCCCAGTCATAGCTAAAGCCCATCCGCTTGAGCTGTTTTCGCATCGTATCGATATTCTCATACGTCCATTTCGCGGGATGGACCCCACTCTCTATTGCCGCGTTTTCAGCGGGCATGCCGAAGGCATCCCATCCCATAGGGTGAAGCACACTATACCCTTGCATCATCTTATACCGGGACACAACATCCCCTATGGAATAGTTCCGCATGTGCCCCATATGGATTGCCCCCGATGGATAGGGATACATCTCCAAGAGATAATACTTCTCCTTGGCCGGGTCTTCCTCGGCCCTAAACAGTTTCTCCTCCTTCCAATACTTCTGCCATTTCGCCTCAATCGCTTCTGGATAGTACCGCTCCTTCATTTTACCTCTTTACTCCTCTCATTTTCCTTTTTTCCAAATCTCTACCGGTGAATCGTGTTCTTTGGGGAAACACGGAATCCGCTCCACGGATTACGATTTCATTTTCCCATCATCTTCCGGATCTTCAGCCTCAAGGCATTCAGCCTGATGAATCCTCCCGCATCCTTCTGGTCATAAACGGTGTCTTCATCAAAGGTCGCGAATTCACCGCTGTAGAGGGATTTCTCCGACTTGCGTCCTACGACGATACAATTCCCCTTGTAGAGTTTCAACCGAACAGTCCCCGTCACATCCTTCTGGGTTTCATCGATGGTCTTTTCTATAACCTCCATTTCAGGGGAAAACCAGTAACCGTAGTAGATCAATTCCGAAATTTTGGGAATGAGGGAATCCCTGAGGTGCATCACCTCCCGATCCATGGTGATGGATTCTATGGCCCTGTGCGCAATGTGGAGGATCGTTCCTCCAGGGGTTTCATACACTCCCCTCGATTTCAACCCCACGTAGCGATTTTCAACCATGTCCACACGGCCGATCCCATTTTCCCCCCCAATTTTATTGGCCGCGGCCAAAAGGTTTGCCGGGGAGTAAACCTCTCCGTCGATCCTTATTGGAATGCCGTTTTCGAAATCGATCTCGACATAGAGCGGTCTGTCGGGGGCTTGCTCCGGTGAGACGGTCATGAGGAACATATCCTCCCTCGGTTCCAGCCATGGGTCTTCCAAGATGCCAGCTTCGAAACTGGTATGAAAAAGGTTTTGATCGCAACTATAGGGCTTTTCCGCGGTTACCGGAACCGGAATCCTGTTCTCTTGGGCGTAGCGGATCAGATCCTTGCGGGACCTGAGATTCCACTGTCTCCACGGGGAGATAATGGTGATATCGGGGTTCAAGGCTATGTAGGTTAGCTCGAACCTCACCTGATCGTTCCCCTTTCCCGTCGCACCATGGGAAACGGCATCGGCACCTTCCTTCTCGACCACCTCCATCTGTTTTTTGGCTATGAGAGGCCGTGCGATGGAGGTCCCCAGGAGATATCCACCCTCATAGATGGCATTGGCCTTTAGGGCCGTGAAGATGAAGTCCCGGACGAACTCCTCCCGGACATCTTCGATACAGACCTTGCTCGCCCCCGTTCCCAGGGCCTTGGTTTCCACCTGGTCAAGGTCATCCCCCTGACCCAAGTCCGCAACAAAGGCGATGACTTCGCAGCCGTATTCATTGACGAGCCATTTCAAGATGACCGATGTATCCAATCCCCCGGAATATGCCAAGACGATCTTGTTTATACGAGATGCCACATCACTACCATACAAGAATTCGTGTCCGTTGTTCGTCCTCAAGCTCCACCACACGGCGGCCTGACCTGAGGACCATTTACCCCATCAACCACTCCAGAATGGCCTTCTGGACGTGGAGCCGATTCTCCGCCTGATCCCAGACGATGGAATGGTCTCCGTCCATCACATCATCGGTTATCTCCTCGCCCCGATGAGCGGGCAGGCAGTGCATAATCAAAACCCCCGCTTTTGCGGCCTTGACTAAACGGGAGTTCACCTGATAATCCCTGAAATCCCGAAGGCGGTCGGCGTGTTCATCCTCCTTTCCCATGCTAGCCCACACATCGGTATAGATGACATCCGTCCCCGATACGGCCTGGTACGGATCATGGACCAGCTGGATCTCCTTGGCCGATTCCCTCCTGGCCCGTTCAAGGAGCGATGGGTCTGGCCCATATCCCTCTGGACAAGCCAGGCAGAGATGAAAATTCAACCTGGCGGCGCAATTGATCCAGGAGTTAGCTACGTTATTCCCATCCCCCACGTAAGCCACCTTCAACCCTTCGTATCCACCCATCTTCTCCGTGACGGTAAAGATGTCGGAGAGAATCTGGCAGGGGTGAAGCAAATCGCTGAGCCCATTTATGACAGGAATGGTTGCATGCCTGGCTAATTCCTCTATGGTCTCGTGGGAAAATGTCCGTGCCATAACTCCATCCACGTATCTGGAAAAGACCCGTGCTGTATCCGGAACGGTTTCTCCGCGACTCAACTGCATATCCTTAAAGTCAAGAAAGAGGGCGTACCCTCCCAACTGATACATCCCCACCTCGAAGGAAATCCGAGTTCGAGTGGAAGCTTTCTCGAAAATGAGGCCCAGGGTTTTCCCCTTAAGGGGGGTATACGAAACTCCCTCCTTCTGTTTGGCCTTCAAGACGGTCGCCATCTCCATCAGATGATCGATTTCATCCTGGCTCAGGGAGAAGATACTGACCAGATCCCTCTTCACGACTCGGTCCCCTCCTTACATTCCTCGAGAATCCGGTCCAAAGCTCCTAAGAGCTGATCCACCTCTTTTGTGGTTACGATTAAGGGTGGCAAAAACCTGAGGACATTGTCCATGGTACAGTTGATGAGGAATCCCTCCTCCATGCAACGGGTCACAATTTGGCTCCCCTCGAATCCCAGTTCCATGCCGATGATCAAACCCCTTCCCCTCACCTCCTTAATAAAGGAATATTTCCCCTTCAAATCCATGAGTCGATTCAAGAAATGCTCCCCCACCCTTCTGCAGTTTTCCAGGACACCATCCTCTAATAAAGTTGATACGGCCGCCACACCCGCCGCCGTGGCCAAGGGATTGCCCCCGAATGTCGATGCGTGGGTTCCCGGGCCGAAGCTCTTGGCCACCTCCTCAGTAGCCACCATTGCCCCTATGGGAACTCCTCCCGCCAAGGACTTTGCCAAGGTCATGATATCCGGATATACCCCCTCGTGTTCATAGGCAAAGAGCTTGCCCGTCCTGCCCATGCCAACCTGTACCTCATCGTAGATTAAAAGGATCCCCCTCTTACGGCAAAGCTCGCGGAGTTCCCTCAAATATCCATCGGACGGACAATTCACCCCACCCTCACCCTGGATGGGTTCCACCATAATGGCGCAGGTATTGGGGGTTACCGCCCGGAGAACCGCCTCGATATCGTCAAAGGGGACGTACTTGAAACCGGGAACCAAGGGCTCGAACCCCTTCTGAATCTTCTCCTGGCCCGTGGCACTCATGGTGAGCATGGTCCTTCCGTGGAAAGACTTCTTCATGGTGATGACCTCGAATCCATCCGCTCGGCCGGTATCCTTGGCGTACTTCTTCGCCAATTTCATGGCCGCTTCGTTAGCCTCCGCACCGCTATTGCAGAAAAAAACCCTATCGGCAAAGGAGTTCTCACACAACAGTTTGGCCAGCTCAATTTGAGGCTCGATGTGATAAAAGTTGGAGACATGGATGAGCTTCCGGGATTGATCCTGAATAGCCTGAACCACCTTTGGATGGCAATGCCCGAGATTACATACGGCCAAGCCGGCCACGAAATCGAAATACTCCTTACCATCGTTGGTCCAGACCTTACACCCTTGGCCCCTGACCAATACAAGGGGATATCGGGAGTACGTATTTGCGATGTACCTCTGAGAATCGGCAATGAGCGTCTTTGTAGCCGTCATCGAACTGGCTCCTCCATCTGGTAAAAAGCGGCAAGAAGAGAGGAAATTTCCTCTATAATAAATTACCCCTTTTCCCTCACATCATCGTCTCTTACCCCCCTTTCCCTCTGTGTATCTGGGTTCCTATCCCTTCGTCGGTAAAAATCTCAAGGAGCAAGGTATGCTCCACCCGCCCATCGATGATATGGGTTTTGATTACGCCTCCCTGGAGCGCATCCAAACAACAGTGAACCTTCGGAATCATCCCCCCCATAATAACCCCCTTTTCAAGAAGCTCCCTTGCCCTCCCGACATCGAGGGTTCGAATCAATTGGTCCCCTTTGTCCATTATACCCGGAACATCCGTCAAGAGGATCAGTTTCTCGGCCTTGAGGGCGGAGGCAACCTTTCCGGCAACTAAATCGGCGTTTATGTTGAAGCTCTCCCCTCCCTCCCCCACCCCTACAGGGGCAATAACCGGGATGAAGTCTCTCTCCTCCATGGCCAAAATGATGGATGGATTGATGGAGGCAACCTCGCCTACCAGGCCGATGTCGATCTCTTCAGGAGGGCTCCCATCTCCCTTTCTCCTGTAGACGTTCATCTTCTTTGCAAGGATGAGCTGACCATCCTTTCCGCTGAGTCCCACCCCTTTTCCACCATGACGATTGATCAAACCCACGATCTCCTTGTTCACTTTTCCAACCAGAACCATCTCCACCACATCCATGGTTTCACCGTCGGTAACCCTCATGCCCTCGACAAACTCCGTCTTCTTTCCTATCTGGGCTAACACCTTCCCGATTTGTGGACCCCCACCATGGACAATGACCGGATTGAGGCCGATGTATTTCATCAAAACGACGTCTAATGCAAAACTCTCTTTCAAGCCCTCGTCTACCATGGCGTTTCCGCCATACTTGATGACGATGGTTTTGTCGTAGAATTTACGGATATAGGGCAATGCCTCAATGAGGACTTTAGCCTTTTTGATGGTATCCTCCATACGCCTTCCCGTTTATGGTATCCGGATCATACAATGGACCGGATACGGATCATTGCCCCCTGTGACCCACATCACTCATAAGATATAACGGCTCAAATCCTCGTCCTCAATGAAATCCCTCAGCGTATCCTTCACATACGTGGAATCGATGCTGATCTTCTTCTCACGAACCTCCGGGGCATCGAAGGAAATCTCCTCCAAGAGCTTCTCCATAATGGTATAGAGCCTCCGTGCACCAATATTTTGGGTCCTCTCGTTGATGATTTGAGCCACCTCAGCGATCTCAGCTATGCCATCGTCAGTAAAGAGTAACTCCATGGTTTCCGTCTTGAGCAGGGCGGTATACTGCTTTATCAGGGCATTTTGGGGCTCTATGAGGATCCGAATGAAGTCCTCTTTCCCAAGGGAATGGAGCTCCACCCGAATGGGAAAGCGCCCTTGGAGCTCCGGAATGAGATCCGATGGTTTTGATATGTGAAAGGCCCCGGCGGCGATAAAGAGGATGTGGTCCGTCTTCACCATTCCATATTTCGTCGTAACCGTCGTTCCCTCGACAATGGGCAAAATATCCCTTTGGACTCCTTCCCTTGAGACGTCGGGACCATGGACGGATTCCCGCCCCGCGATTTTATCAATCTCATCCAAGAAGATGATTCCCGATTGTTCTACCCTATCTTTGGCCAACCTCACCACCTTATCCATATCGACCAATTTTTGGGCCTCCTCGTGGAAGAGGATGGTTAAGGCTTCCGGGATTTTTACCTTTCTCCTCTTTCTTCTCTGGGGAAACAGGTTTCCAAACATGTCCCTGATGTTGATATCCATCTCTTCCATGCCCGAGGCGGAGAAGATCTCCACGATGGGGAGATTGCTGTCCGCGGTCTCAATCTCGACATAACGGTCGTCCAGCTTTCCCTCCTTCAATAAATGCCGCAGCTTCTCCCTGGTTGCACTCTGGGTTAAAGGCCTTTCCTCGACAGCCCTAATAGACCCCAAGGGGGGATTTTCCTCCTCTTTCTTCTCCATCTTTGGCCTTGGCAATAGGAGATCCAACAATCTCTCTTCGGCCAACTCCCGGGCCTTTATCTCGACCCTTTCGGTCTCCTCCCCCTTAACCATATTTACCGCCTGGTCGGTCAGATCCCTAATCATGGATTCTACATCCCTACCCACATATCCCACTTCCGTGAATTTTGAGGCCTCAATCTTCAGAAAGGGCGCTTGGGCAAGCCTGGCCAATCTTCTGGCAATCTCTGTCTTCCCCACTCCGGTAGGACCAATCATGATGATGTTCTTCGGCGCAATCTCATCCCTCAGGTCTTCAGGGACCTGTTGTCGTCTCCACCTGTTCCGAAGGGCAATGGCAACGGATCGTTTGGCCTCCTTCTGCCCTACGATATATTTGTCGAGTTCGGAAACGATTTCCCGTGGGGTAAAGGTTTGCACTGCTTGAACCTCTTTAGAGGATTCGGCTTATAATTCTTCGATGATGATGTGATTGTTCGTATAGATACAGATGGAGGCGGCGACCTTCATGGCCTCTTCGACAATGGATTTGGCATCCAACTCGGAATGGTCGACCAATGCCTTGGCGGCTGCATGAGCATAAGAACCCCCGCTGCCAATAGCAGTCACACCTTCGTCGGGTTCGATCACATCTCCAGTACCTGATATGACTAAAGAGTGATCTTTGTCGGCCACGATGAGAAGTGCCTCCAGCCTCCTCAACACTCTATCGGTTCGCCATTCCCTGGCCAGCTCGACCGCAGCCCTCATGAGATTGCCGTTGAACTCTTCCAATTTCGACTCAAATTTTCCGAATAACGTAAAGGCGTCAGCGCTGGTTCCGGCAAATCCCGCCAATACCCTATCGTTATATATCCTTCTGACCTTTCTCGCCGTGCGCTTCATAATCGTATTTTCAAAGGTGATCTGCCCATCGCCCCCCATGACCACACGGCCTTTGTGCCTAACGGAAAGAACAGTTGTCCCTCTCACTCTTCGACTCCTTGGAAGAAATGATTCATAATCAATTTACGATGTCCTATGGCCATGAATTCAAACCCATGGTTCCCCCATAAAAAGGGATCACGGATTCCGTTTCGTATTTCTCCAACTCCTGGGATGAGCCCTATCGTAAACCTCCATTAAGCCGTCTATGCTCACATGGGTATATTTTTGGGTCGTGGAAAGGCTCACATGTCCCAATAACTCCTGTATATCCCTTAAATTCGCCCCTGCATCCAATAGATGGGTCGCAAAGGTATGGCGCAAGGCATGGGGGCTAATGCTCTTTACGAGCCCGCACTTTTTCCCATATTTTTCCACCAACCGTCTCACACTCCGATCTGTCAATCTACCGCCTCGAGTATTGATAAAGAGCGGGCACTGGCGACCATTCCCTGAGGAAAGCCCCCTTCTCCTCAAATAATCCCTTACAGCCTCTATGGCCTTGGACCCAATGGGAACAATCCTCTCCTTCCTCCCCTTTCCCAACACCTTTATGATACCCAGTTCCAGATCCACATCATCACAATTCAATTGGGTCAGCTCCCCCACCCGAATGCCACTGGAATAGAGCAATTCGAGAATAGCCTGGTCCCTAAGACCTGTGGGATTCGATTTATCGGGCGCATTTAACATCCTGAACATCTCATCAATGGTTAGCGTGCTTGGAATGTATTTTTCGGTCTTGGGAGTTGCCACCCCTTTTGCTGGGTTCCTCGAAATAATCCCCTCCCGAACCAAGTATTGAAAAAAGGAACGAATGGAAGCCAACTTTCGAGCGATAGAGCTCCTTTTATTTGATCGAAAAAGGGCCCTGAGATAGATTCGGATGATATCACGATCAAGTCGTGAAACATCCACTTCTCCTGTTTCCGGTTTCGGAAGGAGCCCGCATGCCGAGATGAAACCCGCCAGATGAGATAAGTCGTTGAGATAACTCCGACAAGTATGCTCCGAAGCTCCCTTTTCCAAAGCGAGATATTTGATGAATTGGTCGATTTGATCCCGCATGTAAGCCTTCAAGAATATAATTAAATTAGAATGTATATCACAATATTGAAAATAATCAATGGGAAAATCAGAGGTTTGGGGGTTGTGTGGGAATGAGAAAAAATTTTTTATGCTGAATGGCCTTGACAATAAAGAAACATTATTTTAGAGTAAGAATTTTAACTTATCAATCAAGGAGGCTCAAGGTAAAATGGCTAAGCGGGAAAAGGACAGTTACGTCATTCAGTCTGTGACCAATGCATTGAATCTCTTGGAGGAGTTCAAAGGAAATCGGGATGAACTTGGGGTGACCGAACTCAGCAAAAGGCTCAACCTCCATAAGAACAACATTTTCAGGTTACTGGCAACCCTCGAGGCAAAGGGATACATCGAGCAAAATAAGGCCACAGAGAATTATCGGTTGGGTGTGAAAAGCCTCGAGTTGGGTCAGACTTTTATTAAGCAGCTTGGCTTGGTCCGCCAAGCCAAACCGTTCCTGGAGGAAATCGTTAAGGAATGTAACGAAATGGCTTATATTGGGGCTATTCGGCAAAACTCCGTCGTCTATCTGCATGTGGAAGAGCCGGACCAAACGGTGAGGGTGGCCAATCGTGTCGGATGGAGGGTTCCCATCCATTGCACGGGCATCGGCAAGGCCCAGATCGCGTATGCATCTGAAGAGGAATTGGAAAAGCTCGGTATCTTAGACAATTTGGAGAGGTTTACATCTAATACCACCGTCGATCGGGTTGAGTTCATCAAACACCTTAAAGAGATAGCCAAGCAGGGATATGCCCTCGATAATGAGGAATACAATCTGGGCGTAAGGTGTGTCGGTGTTCCCGTCAGGGACTATACTGGCCGGGTTGTGGGGGGAATTTCCGTTTGCGGCCCATCCTTTCGTATGACCGATGAGATATTGAAGGCGAAAATTATCCCCGTTGTCAGAGAGGCCGGCGAAAAGGCTTCCAAAAGACTGGGATTTGGGACTTAGAATAGGGTCTTCTTCAAGAAAGGATTTTCACCTTCCCTTCCCCAATAGACTATGCTCCCTGCTTTTGGGTTTCTTCGGAATGATCTTACAAGAGACGGTTTTCCCGGAAAGCCGGGAAACTCCAGATATTTTTCCATTGACTTCCAAGCGGGTTTCTTGTATAGAAAGGCAAGGAAGAAGAGAAGTAAATTCATTTGGCATAAGGAGGTAATGCAGATGGTAAATCCAAGGATAGCCAGAGTGAGCGAGATCGTAGCAGGATCTCCTAAATCCTTCGATGATGCGATTCAGATCGGTTTCTCTCGAGCGGCAAAGACCCTTCGGGGAATTACGGGTCTCCGTATTACGGAACAAAGGGTGGCCGTTGAGGATGCCAAAATTGTGGAATATCGAGTGAGAATGGAGGTTATCTTCGTCCTTGAGACTTAGTCCTTCGATTCACAAAGGTAGCTGAAGGGAATTGGAGCTGAGGTATTAACCCCAGCTCCAATTTTCCCCCCTCGGGAAAGACAATTTCCATCACTTACCGTCATCGATTCCGACTAATCGCCTCCTTCAACTCCTCCGGTGTCACCGTTGCCGTTCCCACCTTTCCCACGACAATTCCAGCCGCGTAATTAGCTATTTTAGCAGCCTCAGTAAAGCTTGCTCCTGCGGCCCTAGCCAAGGTGATTACCCCTACAACGGTATCGCCTGCTCCTGTAACATCATAGACTTCTTTGGCCACGGTAGGGATATTGACTGCTTTTTCTCCCTTTTCGAAGAGGGTCATTCCCTCCTCACCTCGAGTAATGAGAACAGCTTGACTTCGAAATCGGTCCTGCAGTTTTTCTCCAGCCCGCTTTAAGCTCTCTTCGTCGACTATTTTTATTCCCGATGCGATTTCGGCTTCGGACTTGTTTGGGGTAACGAGGGTGATACCCTTATAGTAATCGAAATTATCCATCTTGGGGTCCACCACTACCATTCGACCCTCTCCCTTAGCGCTCTCATTTATTCCCCGAATTAAATCCTCGCTGAGTAAACCTTTCCCATAGTCGGAAAGGATGACCGAATCGACTTCTCCCAAATGAGAGCGCTCCCTGAGCTTTTGGTTCAACTGCTCGTTGTTCTCCAAGTCGAACCGGACCACCTGCTGTCTTCTGTCCGCCACAACTCGAGTCTTAACGGTAGTTCGGTGATCTTGCCAAACAATGATCCCATCGCTGCTGATCGCTTTAGCCTGAAGAATGTCTAGTAACTTCCTGCCGGATTCGTCGTCTCCGATTACCCCGCATATTAGGCTTCTACCGCCCAGGGACAAAATGTTGTTGACTACGTTAGCCGCGCCTCCCAAAAGGACGGTCTCTTTCTGAACTTCCACAACGGGAACCGGAGCTTCGGGTGATATTCGCGAGACCTTTCCCCAAATGAACTGGTCTAAGATGATATCCCCCGCCACGATTACCGTAACATCCTTGAAGCGGCTTACAATCCTATCTATGTCAATCATTTCGGTAATTTTTTTTTGCATCGGTTTCCTCACCACGCGTTGCCTTTTCTGACCGGATTCCTCATCGACCAATCTATCCCCATATCAATAAAAATTCATCCCCCGGTCATAGAAATTCTTGATCTGATTGACCACATACTCCTGCTGCTCTTGAGATAATTCCGGATAGATGGGAAGGGCCAGGGTCTCTTTCGCTGCCTTCTCGGATTCGGGCAGATTGCCTTCTTCATATCCGAGATACTCAAAGCACTCTTGGAGGTGCAGTGGTCGGGGATAGTATATCCCCGTTCCCACGCCTTTGGCGCGAAGGAATTTCTGCAGCTCATCCCGATGGTCAAGACGGATGATATATTGGTGGAATATATGTCTATTGCCATCCTCGACGACGGGTAAACGAATATCTTTGATGAGGCCCATCTCATCGAAGAGGCGATCATACCTTTGGGCATTTCGGCGACGGGCCTCCGTCCATCGCTCCAGATGCGGAAACTTCACGCTGAGAATGGCTGCCTGAAGTTCATCCAGCCTGAAGTTACCCCCGATGATGTGATGATAGTACGGCTCTCGTCCACCGTAGCCTCTGAGGATCCTTATTTTATCAGCCATGTCCTTGTCGTCGGTCACCACCATTCCTGCATCCCCACATCCCCCCAAATTCTTCGTCGGATAGAAGGAGAAGCACCCCAGCCTTCCCATGCTTCCCGCTCTCCATGCCGTTCTTGGATCATGCCCGCTTCCGATTGATTCTTTCTCCTCCTCCTGGTCCGTGATTCCAGACCCCGGCCGCCTTACTCCCAGCCTCTTCGAGTAGTATATCGCCCCGATGGCTTGCGCCGCGTCCTCGACGATATCGAGATGAGCCTTTTCGGCAATCTCCATAATGGGGTCCATATCGGCACACTGCCCGTAGAGGTGAATCGGAATAATCGCCTTGATATCAACCTGGCTCTTCCGCTCCATCGGTTTCCCAGTATCTTTGTCCAAATCGCATTTCTCTTCCAAGAATTCCCGTAGCTTCCCGGGGTCCATGTTGTATGTGTCCGGGCTGACATCGATAAAAACCGGTTTTGCCCCCAACCGGGCAATCACGCCACCAGTGGCGAAAAAGGTAAATGGACTCGTGATTACACCGTCTCCCTGCCCAATATCCAGAGCCATCAGGGAAACTAAGATGGCATCAGTTCCCGAGGAAACACCGATACCGTAACCGACGTTGCTGTAGGCAGCGATTTGTTCCTCCAGCCTTTTGACATTGGGCCCGAGGATAAACCGCTGGCTCTCGAAAACGGCCTCTACGGCCTTATGCACCTCTTCCCTGATCTCCCCATATTGTGCCCGCAGATCGACGAGTGGAACCTCCATTTCCATTTCAATCCCTCAAAGTGATAATTCATCCCCTCCTTCATCCCGGAGGCTTCCCTGAATTGACAAACAGAGCCGGTCACCTTGACCGGACTCCCAACGCCTATGGCAAAATCCCCGAGGGCATCTGTAAAATCCTCTCGTAGGTCTCATTTCTCAATAACGAGATAAGCCCGAGGGATTCCTCTCTGCACCCCAATCTAACTCTCCCCCAACCTCATCAATCCGTTCCCGATAAAAAGTACTCTTCCAAGACTTTTTCCTCAGCCAAAAATGTTCTTTGTAATGAGAAGGATTGGGAACAGAGTAATCTTTGGGATAATATTCTCCCAACACTTCTGGCTCGGGTTGGGGGTTGACAAAGATAAGGCCGCACTCCATGTACTGAATAATCTTAAGAGTTCCTGGAATTCCAAAAACTCGATCCCATCCTTCAAAAAAATTTGATGTTGATTGGACCCGCAAACTTCACAGGGTATCGATCTCCCTGCCTAAACTATCTTTTCTCCGACGAGGATGAGGGTATTTCCACCCATAATAATTTCATCCATGAGTGTTTCATCCAACCGGTATAATTCCCTTCTCTTTCTCGAGGCGAAAAGCGCATACAGGCGGATGATCCAGACGATAGGCCGCATCCAATTCATCTTGGGCTTTTTGCGGTCCTTCTCTAACCGGAGGATGCGAAACCCATAAAGTTCCATAACGAATTTCAATAATGGGTACCCAAGTGAGTTCAGGTGAACCATGGAGAGTTCACCTTTCCAAATATTTTTCAGGGTGTCAACGGTAGGAATTTTAGAAAAGGTACCTGTCAGAACGAAGCGGAGCCTCCGCTCGATGTTCAAGAAATTGGGAATCGAGAGGAAAATCTTTCCCCCTCTTTTTAGGATTCTTCCAAACTCACGGATGGCGTTGAAGGGGTTCTCCGTATGTTCGAGGCCATCGAGGCAGATGATGTAGTCGAAACACGCAGCCTTGTACGGAAGTTTTTTATTCATGTCGCCGAATTCGACCGTCAAATCCTCGGCGGCAAAGAAAGAGGGTTGGATATCGCAGCAGGAGACGGCAAACCCCATCTTCTGCAAACGACTCGCAAGTGACCCGGTTCCCGTGGGAACATCCAGTAACTTCCCATTCTCTTCCATCGAGAGCATTTGCACAACCTTCTCGTGGACCTCTTTTCTCGTGAGTGGGATAAGCCTAGAAGATGTCTCTTCGCTCCCCATCTAACCCCTTCCCAACCCCATTCCCTTCGGACACAGCCTCAGGTGCCAATAGATAAGCTTGGCGTAAATTCCCAATCTCCTCTTGAACCTCTCCCTCGTAAAGGCCGTCAGCAAACAGGAAAAGAGTGTGAGCAGGAAATCGATGCAGAATCGCAAAAAAAGGCAACTCCTCAGGATTGTGGCCTGAACCATTCCCTTATGTTTCTTAAAGAAGAGGTAGAGGGACCGATAGTATTCAATTTTGGCCCTATCTCTCACCAGATTCGCCGTTTTCCCCTGGAGATGAATGATCTCAGCTCGGGGTACATGGCACACACGCCATCCTCGGGTCTTCATACGGTAACACCAATCCGTCTCCTCCATGAAGAAGAAATAGTCCTCATCCAGCAATCCCACTTCCTTAATAGCCTGAGAACGGACGATCATACATGCCCCAATGACCGAATGAACATCGATTGGTGAGCTGTAGTTGACTCGCTTGCTGGGATACTTTTTCGGAAAGAGAATCCTCAACAAGCTCTTGTTTAGCACCTCCGTGGTGAGGGAAGGAAAATTGTCGAAGGAGTTTTGCTTAGACCCATCCCCATTGATGAGCTGTCCCCCGGCGATGCCAACACCGGGGTTTCGGTCCATGAATTCAGCCAACGTTTCGATGGCACCATTTTTCAGGATGACATCGGTATTCCTCATTATTTGCCCGTGCAAAACCGAGATTCCTCTGGTTTTGAATGAGCTCGATTTCGGGAAATGCCCTCCTAACCGAATCAACGCTTCCGTCCCTGGATCCATTGTCAACGACGAAGATCTCAAGGGTGAGGCCCTTTGTGCTCCGATAAAAGGAATCTATGCAGTTCAGGAGCAGCTCCTTGGTGTTCCAGTTGACGATGATGACGGAAAGGTCACGGCCGGATTCCGTGTTCATTTCCTCAATACCTTTTCAGTTACGTCCCCTTCAGGGGAAACATAGACCACGCCCCGTTTCCGACTCTCCTCCAGAATGGTATTGATCAAATCCCGCTCGTGCAAGGGGATGGGATATGTCTGGAGATACCATTTCAGAAACCGTACCCTGTCGCTATAACCCAAAAAGCCAGGTGTGGAGCAGTTGATCTGGACCAGATTCTTAAGGGCCCTCCGGGAACCCACCCTCGTACCGAGATGGACAGTGTCTAGATCGATGAAGCTGAAATCCCAGTGTCCGGAGCGCTCCCGGGTCAAAATGTTACACGTCTTCAGATCGCCGTGGAAGATCTCGGATCGATGAAGGCGACCGATGCATCGGGCGAACTCTTGTATAAAGGCCCTTCGCTTGGTGGCCAAATCCCGTGATTGACCATTTCCGAAGGACTTGATCAGGTAACGGTCCATCTCGAGATAGTCGGGCGGGGACTCCGTTATAAAAAAACTCTCTTTTAAGAGGCCGAAGCGCCTCTTTTCGATATAAGCCAAGGGCTTCAGCGGGGAAATTCCCCGCCTAAAAAGTTCATTGGCCGCCACCCAGGAGGTCTTTCCCTTTGAATACCGAAAGCAATCCTTTATCTTACCCCATGCCGTTGGGTATCGATAGTGCTTTACGCAGGCCCGAAGGCCTGATCCCCTGGATATCTCCACCATAGAAACGGCGGTCTTGGGGGAATTTTTCAGCAGGCGTGAGGGTTGGATCTTCACAGTTTCCCGGTGCGCATTGATCATTTCCAAGAGGCTCTCCTTTAAGACATCGCGGCTCCGGTATAACCTGTATGCCCTCCATCGATGTGAGGTAAAGAGGGTACTTTCCCCCAGGCACCGTTTCGCCCTACTCTTTTGGTGGCGCCTCTTAATCCCATCAACTATCCCTTCTATCCTCACCAGTAGGGTCTTCAACCTGGAGAAAGGCCCTCTCTTCTCGCCGTAGGCTTCAAGGAAAATCCCCTTGTCCCCTTGATCCAGCACTGAATCTAAGGAGCAGAAGAGTTGGGCAATATTCCATAGACGTTGCCGACGGGAAAGGGATTTTCGTATCTGTGCCCGATGAAGGTCGATGAGATGTAATGCCCCATCTCCCTCCTTGTTTATCAAGAAATTACCCGCATGCATGTCGGCCTGAAAGAGCCCGCCGTCATGGAGGCATCTCACAGTCCTCCCTAACGTGGCGATTAGCCTCTTCTTCTCGCCATCCCCCTTGGAAGATCCCTCGCCAAACCGGTCGACAAAAAAATCGATCAATGGCTGGGCGTCCTCGATTGCTTCGGAAATATAGAGGCTCTCCTCCAAGAATCCCCATCGCTTCCTATCCATCGCACCAAGGGGTTTCGGAATCTCCATCCCCTTTTGCCGAAGAGCCAAGGAAACATCCCATTCCTTCATCGCCCTTGAGGGCAATCCCAGATATTTCAAGCGCTCCCTCCAATTCTTGATCCTGAATTTCTTGATGAAGAGGGCCTGACCATCCGGGCCGGGGAAAATGGCTGCCCACCTCACTCGGGAATCCTTTATGATCCGCCCTCCTGCCCTCCAAACGGCAGCCTCGATATTCTCAAGGAAATCACCAGTGAAAATAGCCCTCACGTCTTCCCGTACGAACCCCTTGAACCTCTTCACCGAGAGGCGAGCCAATGGCACTGGCTTTCGATTCATTGGGAATCCCATTACCTGGCGTCAAAGAACCTATGGAAATGAATGGTGATGCTCATGGTTACTTGAAGCCATCATGTGGCAACTTGGCTGTCAATATGAATGACTGCCTATCCGGAGATAGCTGGGATATTTCCTTCTCAGAATAGATAGAAAAGCCAACAGATTCTAAGTATGATACGAGTTTTTTCAAGAGTGATGGGGGGAGATCTACGGAAATATGTACTTCCATAATTATCATATGTATTTTTCTCAGATCCTCTGGAGGAGTACAGAGAAATACATCATACTCGCTCCCCTCGACATCGCATTTTAGGAGATCAACGGAATCACAGTTGGTTATTCTTAGTAAGTCCGAAAGAGTAATTGCTGGAACGCTTTCCCTTGAATCTATATTCTTAATCCACCCCCTTTTGAGAGAGTGCCCAACAGTATTACGCTTTTCGTGAAATACCGTAACTAATTGATTAGACTCCGTGGTAATAGCATACCTTAATACGTCACTGGAACAACCACCATTGAGATCGATATTTTTTAACGCTTGTTGATAATTTTCAGAAACGGGTTCCACCGCAATAACTCTTTTTGCCCTTTTGAGCATAGCGGAGGAAAACAAGCCAATATTAGCCCCGATGTCGATAACGCTATCAAATGAATTCCGCAATGACCTTATCGAATATATATCGAGTAAAAAGATTTCTTGAAAAATAAGAAAATCATTTGTTCCCGGACGGAGAAGCACTCTACAATCGTCTAACATCACCAGAACCTCACCATTATCGGTGAAATTTACCATTGCATTTTCGAAGTCAAAAAACCAATCCCAGAACTTTCGGTCTCTCCTTGAAAACATTGCAGCGCTTCCGTCACGATGGGTAATCGAGACTGGTTTTTTGATGATAAAACTCAATACAAGGAAGGACTTAAACGGGTTATGAAATAAATCATAGCAGCGCCTAAGACGCTTCAGGGAAAAAAGACACCGAATTCGACTCAATCTCATAGTACAATCCCGATGTTTTTTGGGAACAGAGGTTATGGGGGCTGCTCGAATTTGCGAATTTTCCCCGAAACTATCACTCCAACAGGAGATTCCCTAATAACTGATGGATCCTTGGTGCACATTTTTGAAGGGAGTAACCCTCTTTAACCTTCTCCCTTCCTTTCAGCCCCATTTTCCTCCTTAAATCAACGTCTTCAATCAGAATCGAAAGTTTCTCGATCCACTCCTGGTGTTCTCTTGCCCAAAATCCATTTTTACCATCTTGGACCAAATCCCAGTTGATCCCCACCGGTGTGCAGACCACGGGAACACCAACTCCTTGATATTGCAGGATCTTTAGACCGCACTTCCCCCATGACCAGGGATCATCCATTAAAGGCATCAGGCCAATGTCGAAACTCTGTAAATCCTGTATTTCATCCTCTGAACGCCAGTGTTTCTTGATCACCTCTATCCTATCACAATCGAAAAAGACGCCGCACACGATCTTTAGCTTTACGTGGGGGTACTTCTCCCCCAAGGTTTCAAATACCGGTCGCATTTTCTCCAAATAATGTATGCTCCCGTAATCCCCAATCCATCCCAATACCACTGCGGTCTCTTTTGGATCATAAGGTTTTTGAGAATACCTCTCAATATCGATGGGACTTGGGATAACCTCCACCTTGGGATTATATTTCAGGGCTTCCTTCTTCAAATATTCATTGCCGGCGATCACCGCATCGGACGCCTTTAGTATCCGAATAAACCGTCTCTTTCTTGTTTTCGATATGGGATTTTCAGCAGTGGAATTTCGATACATGATCGAATCATCGAAATCGAAAACAATCCGATTCGCCTTCCTTTTCAACAACCAAAGTCTCCACGAGGCCATTCGCTTTCTCTGCAGAAAAACAATATCGAAATAAGGCAGGGATTTGAAAAACCTCCAATTTTCGCCCAAGCTCCGTGGATATGGAATCACCTGTGCTTCAACACCTCTCCCTTCGAGGTAGGGGATATACTGGAGTACACGGTATCTGCTTGCTGCCACCATCCATCCTTGTATCAAAAAGAGGACTTTCAACCTGTGACTCCCCCCTGGCAAGATCAATCTGGATTCGGCAAAAGAGATCCCCCACATAGTGGGCCCCGGAACGTCACATCTGCCCGTAGAGGGGTTCACTCCCGGCGCTATGAAAAGCTTCTCACCAATTGAAGATTATCCTCTGATCAATCACTGCCCTCTGACTCAGAAATGATCATTAGATTCAACTATGTTAACGTGGTCCTTTATGAACTGTCAAGGAGCTCCTGAAGGAGGTTCCGGGATCTCTTGTAGGTAAAATGTTTCCCATTTCATGTATCAGTATGAACTTTGTGTCCCAAACAGCCATGAAGGGAGCTCTCCAGAAATCCAGGAAGCTCCAGAAAAATTTCTGGAGTTTCCTGGATTTTAATGGAAATATATTTATAAGTATCTGATTTTATTGGAAAACGGAATTTCAGCACGTGACTCCGCTGTTTCTTCGCTTCAATGCCTCCGAA
>SMTZ1_10003750_pt1 | contig 37362 bp, 35 predicted proteins | sample DeeMarSWOR136_30_FD_25667 | JGI IMG/M metagenome (IMG submission 25667)
GATCGATGGGACCCACGTGAATGCCTTTGACAGCACTGACCGTTATTCCCCCAATTGTATAGGTTTTCCCTGGTGCCGCTGAGGTCAGCTTATCAGATGGAACCGCCTCTTTTAAGCTGTTTGCGACAGAAGGTTCGGCCAGGATCGGAGCATCGGTGGCCTCTAAAAGATCGAGAGTGCTGTCAGGGTTGTAGTGGTCTCCATGGCCGTGGGTGAAGAGCACAAGATCGATTTTGTTCTCTTTCAAGACATTCAGCTCTTTATCCTTCAGAAGATCAGCCGGGTCGATGATTATGGTGCCCTTGGATGTTCTGACGATAACACCGGAATAGCTCAGAAACATGAAGGCAACATCCTTTTCTCCGAGGGACGAAGCGAACACATCACTGATGTCATCGCCTTTCACTATAATGGAACCTGAAATAAAGAGAGTCTTCAGCATTTTTTCCTCCTTGGAATTGTTTAGCCTGAATTATTCAGGTTATTCAGAAATTCGATACTTGACAACTTCAATTAAACCTTCTTCGTCAGCCTTTTGCAACCAGAAAGAACCATTTTGAATGATTGCTCCTGCAGGGAATGAAGAATTACCTCTAATCTGCACATTTCCGATGAAATTACCTTCAGGGGAAAAGGCATCGAAATATCTCGATTCTTCCTCTCTGTTTTTCCTGTAGGGCCAGACCAGTATGTTCCCCTCCGAGTCCACAAGTATCTGCTTGAATGCCGGCTTTAATTTCGGAAATTCCGTGTTTTTAACGATGGGTTCAGGAACTGTTTGCGTCGTTGTACCTCCTGAGGAAAATGTCATTCCACTGAAGAATGACTCTTTATCCTCGTCTGTCACTTTGACTGGATCGTACGAATGGGAGAATGAAGAAATTTTCCCTCTTTCACTATCATAGAAGTCTATCTTATACTCACTTGGATATCCTATAACAATTTTCCCATCCGGTGACACATCCCAGCACACTAATGGTGAAAAGGGCTGGATGATGTTGGTGAACATCGATTCGATCCTCATGAATTTGTTGCGCCAGACCTGTTGGGTATAGAGCGTCCTTTTTTTCTCCAGGTCAGGTGAGAATATTTCGATCAAAGAGTCCTGTGGTTTGTCCTGTTCTCCATAATAGATTTTTTCCAGCTCGATGACTATATTTCCATCGGTAAGAGGCCTCATTTTTTGGGGCATTCCTTCACCTCTAAAAATCTGAACTGATTTTATGAATTCTCCGTCTGGAGCCAACACACAAAGACGCCTGTTTCCCCAGTCCCAAACAATCAGGCGGTCATCGGTAACAGCGATTTCGAAGGGCATATTGAACTCTCCTGGACCCTGACCTTTCCTTCCGATTGTTTTTAAGTACTTGCCCGATGTGTTGAATTTTTTGATATTGTTTGCCTTATAATCGCATATATAAATATTTCCATCGTTGTCGCTCACGATGCTCGACACGCCTTCGAAAAATGTATCCTCTGGCATTGAAGTGTCGTCGATGGTTAGCTCTGGAACAAACTGGATACTACCGCTCTTATACATCTCACCCAGAGACTTTTCTTCCTTGGGTGCGGCATATATGAATAGAGCAGTAGCGCAAAACAATGTGATGAGACAAGATTTCTGAATTTTCATGTTTCCCTCCCTATATTTATACAATATTAAGAATAAATTATTCCCTTCCTAAACTTAAATTCTCTTCCATATCAAATTTAATCTCACCATAAAAAGGCTTGCTGGGATTTGTTATGATTTTGACTCCGTCCTCATATTCTATTTTTCCCTTCCATTGAGATTCTTCATGTGCAGAAGAAAATATAAAGACAGATAGAACAATAATCACCCAAACAAGCTTAATCGGTTGTTTCATGGTTCCCTCCCTGTCTATAAAAAAATTATACCACAATTAACTACATACGTCCGCATATTTGACCTCGATCAGTTGAAGAGGTCTACCTTCCCTGAAAACCAGCAAGTTTACTTCATGGTCAGGCTTCCAATAGAAAACGTCTCTTCCAAATCTCTGCATCAGATGGGCGGCAACAATGGATTCCACAAGTGATACCTTAAATATTGATTTGATCGAGCAAAAAGTTGCTTGTCCCTCTCTTTTTCTATAGAATAATCGGGTATATTCAAACATTTGCACCACAACAGTTTAAAAGATGCCAGAAAAAAAAGACTTTTATCAGTTGGAAAAGGATATTGTGGAACTCAAAGATAAGATAGACAAAATCCAGGACTCGGACGATCTGGGTAAAAAGCAGAAAATCACGAAACTGAGGGAGCAGATTGCAAAAGAGTGGGCCAAGATCAGCTCCCAACTTTCTCCGTTTCACATTGTCCAGATCGCCCGTCATCCCAAGAGACCTTACACTCTGGACTATCTTGAAGCTCTCACTGCAGATTTTATGGAACTCCATGGGGATCGAAGGGCCAAAGACGATCCGGCCATTGTTGCTGGATTAGGATTTTACAAGGGACGGACCGCAGCGTTCATCGGTCACCAGAAAGGACGGACCACAAGGCAGAGGCTGGCAAGAAACTTTGGCCAGCCCAATCCTGAAGGATACAGAAAAGCCCTGCGGGTGATGAAACTCGCAGAAAAATTCGGATTCCCGGTCATAACTCTCATTGACACCCCAGGGGCTTACCCGGGAATCGAAGCCGAGGAAAGGGGCCAGGCCGAAGCGATCGCTTACAACCTCAAAGAGATTGCCAAACTTAAGATCCCTGTCATCAATATCGTGATCGGCGAGGGAGGAAGCGGCGGCGCCTTGGCCATCGGTGTGGGTGACTCGCTGTTTATGCTGGAATATTCGTTTTACTCGGTGATTTCTCCGGAAGGCTGTGCAGCGATTCTCTGGAAGGACCAGAGCGCAGTGGATCAAGCTGCCGAGAATTTGAAGTTTTTGGCCAAGGATTTGCTGGAATTTGGGGTTGTCGACAAGATCATCCCCGAGCCTGCAGGGGGTGCTCATGTCGATCCTGAACAGACGTTTAAAAATGTGGACAAGCAGCTCAACGCAGTCCTCAAGAAGTTGGAGGAGAAGACTCCCGAAGACAGGATCGAAAAGCGCTACCAGAGGTTTCGAAAAATCGGTGTCTTCAAAGAAAAATGAGCAAAAAAGACAAACAGATTGCTGCCATCAAGGGCACCAAAGACATCCTTCCTAAGGAAGCCAGGAAATGGCAGCGGGTAGAGGCTGCAGCCAAAGGGATTTTTGAACTGTATGGATACCGCGAGATAAGAACTCCGGTTTTTGAAGCCACAGAGCTTTTCGAGAAGGGAACAGGGCAGACCACGGATATCGTGACCAAAGAGATGTACACCTTTACCGATAAGGGCGGACGGTCTCTGACCCTGCGTCCAGAGTATACCCCCTCGGTCGTACGCTCCATCATCGAAAACAACCTTCACCTCCAGCCGCAGCCGCTGCGGTTCTATTTTATAGGCCCGATGTTCCGGTATGATAAACCTCAGAAAGGCCGCTACAGGCAGTTCCACCAGATGGATATCGAAGTCTTCGGAGAGAAGGACCCGGCGGTCGATGCCGAAATCGTGGAAATGGCAGATTTTCTCCTCGAGAAACTCAAAGTCAAAGATAAACAGATTCTGGTGAATTCTGTGGGTTGCAGAAAATGCCGGCAGGGGTACTACAGAAACTTGAGGGCATCGGCTGAGAAAGTCAGAGACCAGCTCTGTGAAGACTGTCAGAGAAAGATCGACACCAATCCCTTGAGGATATTCGATTGTAAGGTGGAAACCTGCCGGGAAGTGTCCCTTGGTTTTCCGGAGATCACAGACTATTTGTGTCCGGAATGTCAGGAGCATTTTGACAAATTCTGCTCCTATCTGGATGGATACAGGATCGAGTACAGGATAGAACCTCGCTTGGTAAGGGGACTGGATTATTACACCAAGACGACCTTCGAAATCGTGTCTTCTAAGCTGGGCGCTCAAGATGCGATATTGGGCGGAGGTCGGTATGATGACATGATGAAGGACTTCGGGGGACCCGATATGTGTGCCATCGGATTTGCCGTGGGCATGGAGAGACTGCTCTCCCTTGTTCCTTACAGAGAGAAAAGAGAAAGCTTTATGTATTTCGTCTGGCTGGGAGATGAAGCCAGAAAAGCCGGTATGAAACTGGCCCGGCCTCTCAGACGGGAAGGGATCGAGTGCCTTATCGAGCACAAGGAAAGGAGCCTCCGGAACCAGATGAGCCGGGCAGATAAGCTGGGCGCACCTTGGGTGCTTATCGTTGGAGAGGACGAAGTGAAAAAAGGGACCTTCCAGATAAAGAGGATGGACAGCGGCGAACAGAGAGAATGCAGGCAGGAAGAAATACTTCAAATCCTGAAGGAATCTGTCGGTAAATAATGTCTAGACCGGAGTTGCTTTGTCATGACGAACAGCCGAAAGGAACTAGTCCTTTAGGGCAGAGTATCTCGCTGTGGAGCGAAAATTGAAAAGAGGATAGCAAGGATGGAAATCGATAACCTGTCCGATTGGGAACGAACAGCCTACTGTGGGGATCCCCGGTTGAGCCATGTGGCACAAGAGGTGACACTTTTCGGCTGGGTCCATAAACACAGAGACATGGGGAACCTGGTGTTTATCGACCTCAGAGACAGGCAGGGAGTCGTTCAAGTCGTCGTGGATTCCGGCGATGAGGACCTTCTCCAGAGATCAAAAAAGATAAAGATGGAATACGTGTTAGGAGTAAGGGGTGTTGTGAAGGCCAGGGAGGAAAAGCTGCGCAATCCTCAGCTTCCGACAGGGGACATCGAAGTCCAGGCTAAAGAGATCAAGGTCCTGAATGCTTCGGATGTAACGCCCTTTGTGGTGGCCGACCCGCCCCAGGCAGCAGAGGAACTCCGGTTCAAACACCGGTACCTGGATTTGAGGCGTCCTTCCATGCAGCGCAATTTCATGCTCAGGCATCAGGCAGCCCTTGCCATCCGTAATTTTATGAGCCAGAATGGCTTCTATGAGATAGAAACACCCTTTTTGACCAAATCTACGCCTGAGGGAGCCAGAGACTATCTTGTGCCCAGCCGGGTGTACAAAGGCAGGTTTTTCGCCCTGCCCCAGTCTCCCCAGCTTTTCAAGCAGCTGCTGATGATCTCTGGTTTTGACCGGTATTTTCAGATCGTCCGCTGTTTCAGGGATGAAGATTTGCGGGCGGACCGGCAGCCCGAGTTTACCCAGATCGACATCGAGATGAGTTTTGTCCGGGAGGACCATGTTTTTAATCTTGTCGAAGCTATGATGGAGGCAGTGTTCGAAATCATCGACGTCAAGGTCGAGCGGCCCTTTCCCCGCTTCACCTATGAAGGGAGCATGGAGGCTTACGGGACAGACAAGCCGGATTTGCGGATCGGGATAGAAATTCAGGATTTGACCGATACCGGTTCCCGGATCGATTCCCAGATCATTCAAGGAGCCCTTTCTGCCGGAGGAGTTTTGAAGGGATTGTTGATCAAGGAAGGAGCAGACTTGTCCCGCAGCCAGCTCGACAGTCTGGGCCAGAAAGCAAAAGATCTGGGTGGCAAAGGGATTATCTGGATTAAAAGGCAGGATGGATTCAAATCGAGCCTGAAGCTGAATGAGGGCGATTTCCAGCGTATTTGGGATAAACTCGGCGGATCAGAACAGGATCTTGCCCTTTTGGTGGCGGATGAAAGGCCGACAGCGCTCAAGGTTCTAGGGGAGCTGCGGCTGGGTTTTCTTCCCGGTGGAATAAAGGAATCGAAGGTCTTTAAATTTGCCTGGATCACAGACTTCCCCCTTTTCGAGTGGAGCCAGGAAGAAGAGCGCCTGGTTTCGATGCATCACCCTTTCACTTCGCCCCATGAGGAGGACCTGGACCTTTTGGAAAAGGAGCCTCTTCGAGTCAAGGCCAGAGCGTATGATGTGGTTTTGAATGGTGTGGAAATCGGTGGAGGGTCGATCCGAATACACAACCAGGATGTACAGAGGAGGATCTTCCAGGTGCTGGGACTAAGCCAGGCGGAAGTAGAGGCTAAATTCGGCTTTTTTCTCGAAGCGCTGCGGTACGGCGTTCCCCCACACGGAGGGATAGCCCTGGGTTATGACCGCATCGTGATGATTTTAGCCAGGGAGGAATCCATTCGGGATGTTATACCCTTCCCTAAGACCACGAGTTCCTTATGCCTGCTGACGGGATCTCCTTCTGATGTCGGAGGGAAACAGCTCAAGGAGCTCGGCCTGCAGAAAAAGACCGACGATTAGATGCAATCCTCGTTTTTAAAGATATTCCTTTTCCCCTTTTCTCTTTAAGGTCTCGACAATATCTTTTACTTTTTGGTCCATATCCTTCCGACAGATAAGGAGGACATCCTCGGTGTCCACCACGATCAAGTCCCTCAGCCCCACCAGAGCGGTGAGTTTATCCGGGCTGTACAGGAGGCAGTTTTCAGAGTCCAGGACAATGTTCTCACCCCGGAGTGTGTTGCCGTGGCTGTCCTTGGTCCATATTTCAGTCAACGAAGACCAGGCCCCCACGTCCGACCATCCAAAATCTCCCACACACATCCACACAGGATGGGCCTTCTCCATCAAAGCATAGTCGATCGAAATAGAAGGGATCTCTTCGAATATGGATAAGAGCATGGATTCATCGTTTGCTTTCAAGGTTTCGATCATTTTTCCCCAGTAGGAATAAAGGTCTGGAGCATACTGTTCGAGTTTTTCAGGGAAAACCTTCGCCTGCCATATAAACATTCCGGAGTTCCAGAAGTTGTTTCCTTTATATAAAAAATCCTTGGCCTGTTCGAGACTGGGCTTTTCTTTGAATCTTTCTACCGGATAGAAGGTTTCCTGAGAAATGTCCACACTATCTGAGCGGGAAAACTGGATATAGCCATATCCCGTTGCGGGGTAGGACGGAGGAATCCCGAATGTGACCAGATGGTCTCCATCGAGGACCGCCTGGATCCCGGCTTCCAACTTTTTGAGAAAACGCTCGGAATCCTTTATCAGATGATCGGCTGGCAGGGCAATCACTGCTGTTTCAGGGTTTTGGAGATAAACAGCCGCTGTGGCCAGGAGGAGGGATGGAGCTGTGTTCTTTCCCAGGGGTTCTTCCAGAAGATTTTCTTTGGGGATAGAGGGGAGCATCCTGTGGATAGTCTGAGTCTGGTCGGGATTGGCAATCGTATATATGTGTGAAGGAGGAATAAGGGGCAGAAGACGGTTGACAGTTTCTTCGATCATCGTCTGAGCGCTGATAATCGGGAGGAACTGCTTGGGTTTTTTCTTACGGCTCAGGGGCCAGAAGCGGGTTCCAACCCCTCCTGCCATGATCACAACGCGAACATCCATTTGATCCTCTCTATCTAAGAAATTATATAAAAAAAGACACAGTCAGGGCTGTAAGACCTGCGAGGAAACAGTAAAAAGAAAAGGAGTAAAACTTGCCTCCTTTGATGACAGATAACAGGAGAGTCAGGGCCAGGTAGCCAAAAATGGCTGAAACCAAAGTCCCGACAAGGAGCATCGACCAGGGCTGTGAGCCTTTGTCGATCTTTTGGAATTGGAAGATAGCAGCTCCAAGAATGGCAGGAATGGAGAGAAGAAAGGAGAAACGGGCCGCTTCCTCCCTTTTCCAACCCAAGAAGAGAGCTCCGCCAATGGTTAAGCCAGAGCGGGAAAATCCCGGGACAATCGCAGCTCCCTGGAGGATCCCGATAATCAGGGGATGGAAGAAGAAATTTCTTTTTCTCTCTCTGGTGAATTTCGTCAGGAGAAGGTAAATTCCTGTTATGATTAAGGCCAAGCCGACTGCTCTAAGGCTGGCAAACAGAGATTCAAAAAAATCGCTGAAGAGGTATCCGATGAGCGCTGTGGGAACTGAAGCTAGGACGAGAGCAAAAATCATTTTTATTCTTGGGTCAGATGAGAATTTTTTTGGGTTCCGGCAGAAAAGCCAAAAAGCATGGGCAAGGGCGAGAATGTCCCGGCGAAGGAATACAACCAAAGAGAGGAGCGTTCCCACATGGAGCATCACATCGGCAAATATTTGAGGCTCCTTCAGGCCGAAAAGGTTTTGGAAGAGCACAAGATGCCCTGAGCTGCTTACAGGGAAGAATTCTGTCAGGCCTTGGAGTACCCCTAAAATAGTGATTTCTATTAGACTCAAGCGCTCTCCAGGCTTTGTATGGCCCTCTCAACGGTCTTTTCGACCTCTTTGCGGATATCCGCCAGATCCTGTTCGGTTTCGGCCTCGAAGCGTAGGACGAGAACCTCCTGTGTGTTCGATGCCCGGACCAGCCCCCAACCTTTAGGGAATTGAGCCCTGACTCCATCGATATCGACGATGGGATACTTCTTCGCGAGTTCTCTTTTGACTTCCTCGACAATCTTGAATTTGACCGCATCCGAAGCGTAGACCCTGATTTCCGGTGTGTGGTAGGTAGTGGGGAGATCGTTCAACATCTCGGAGAGCTTCTTTTCTGAGCGGGAGAGGATTTCTAAGAGGCGAGCCGAGGAATAGATAGCATCATCGAATCCAAAAAAGCGGTCAGCGAAGAAAATATGACCGCTCATTTCACCTGCCACCAAAGCTTTTTCTTCCTTGATTTTTTTCTTGATCAGGGAGTGGCCTGTCTTCCACATGATCGGACGACCGCCGAGTTTTTCCACCTCTTCATACAGAAGCTTGGAGGCTTTGACTTCACTGATGACAGGAGCGCCGGGATTGGAGGGCAGGATATCACGGGCAAATATGATCATGAGCTGATCGCCCCATATGATATTCCCCTTGTCATCGATCACACCGATTCTATCCGCATCCCCATCATAGGCGATCCCGAGGTCTGCCTGGGACTCTGCGACTGTCTTTATCAATGTTTCCAGGGCTTCGGGCAGGGTCGGATCCGGGTGGTGGTTGGGGAAGCGGCCGTCCATCTCACAGAACAACTCGGTGACCTCGCATCCGAGTTTCCTGAAGATGGGAACGGCAACAGCGCCACCTGTTCCATTGCCGGCATCCACGACAACGTGGAGCTTTTTGTGGACCTTAATATTTTCAACGACATAATTTTCGTATTCAGGTATGATGTCGTAGATTTCTATTTCCCCTGGGTCATCCTGTATGAACTCTTCGTTCTGGACGATTTGAAGGATATCCTGAATATCTGGCCCATAAAGCGTGTCTTCTCCGAGCATCATTTTAAAACCGTTGTATTCAGGCGGGTTGTGCGACCCCGTAATCATCACTCCGGCTTCCATTTTTTTATAGTAGATAGCGAAATACAGGAGAGGAGTCGGAATGGTTCCCAATTCGATAACATCACAACCGGTAGACATCAATCCTTTGCTCAAAACCTCTGAGAATTCAGGAGAACTCAATCGGCAGTCTCTTCCCACAGCGACCTGTTTTCTGTTGTGCTGACGGAAGTAGGTCCCGATGGATTTCCCCAATGTTTCGACAGATTCGGGAGTGAGATCCCTGTCTACAAGACCCCTTATGTCATATTGTCTGAAAATTTCAGGCTTAAGTTTTCCACTCATATCCTACCCCTCTTTTCAAAGGTTTGTTTCGATCGTTTCGATTATTGCAAATGATGATAAAAGACCTATTTTTTAAGCCGTACTCCTCTTTTTGGGTAAATTCTTTACGTTTTCTTGTATTGTAGCCCATTTGTCTTGAGATGAGAGGATGAATTCAATAAATTCGCGGACTGCTCCTTTTCCGCCAGAGTGATTACAGATAAAATGGCTGTGTTTTTTTATCTCGGGGTGAGCATCCGCTACGGCTCCCGCAAATCCGACAGATTTGATGACTTCGAGGTCCCCAAGGTCATCTCCGATGTAGGCTACTTCTTGTTCGTTGATGTCGTTTCTTTCCAGAATCTCTTGCAGAACGGATTTTTTATCCAAGATCCCTTGGTGGAGCTCCTGGATTCTCAGATTCTCAGCGCGTTTCTCCAAGGATTTTGAGCTCTTGCCGGTTATGATCCCGGTTTTCAATCCAGCGAGGTGGGCGAGGAATATTCCCAGGCCGTCCTTCACATTATATGTTTTGAGTTCTTCTCCATCAGGGAGTATGAGCAGAGTGCCGTCTGTGAGTGTGCCGTCCACATCCATCAGGATCCATTTGATTTTTCTTGCACGGTCTTTTTCAGTCATCAGAACATCTCGGTTCGCCAGAGATCATGAAGATGGATGATCCCCTCGATTTTTCCCTCCTTGCTCTTCACAATGAGGGATGTGATCTTGTTCTCCTCCATGATGTGAAGGGCTTTTGTGGCGAGCTCGTTTTTCTCGATGGTGAGAGGATTCTCGGTCATACAGTCTTTGGCTCTTTTGTTTAGAAAGTTCCTTTCGAATCTTTGGAGTGCTCTCCTCAGATCGCCGTCTGTAATGATGCCTATCAAATTTTCATCTTTATCTATCACACATGTCATTCCCAGTTTCTTCGAGGAGATTTCCTCGATGACTTTCCGCATGGATAAGTTGATGTTGACACAGGGAACGCTACTTCCTCTATGCATAAGGTTTCTTATCTTGATCAATTTTTTTCCGGCTTCTCCCTTGGGATGGAAAAAGACAAAATCCTTGACTCCAAAGGCTTTTTTCTTCATGAGGGCAATGGCTAAAGCATCCCCCATGGCCAGAGCAGCAGTCGAGCTCGCAGTGGGCACAACATCGGCAGGGCCGGCTTCCTTTTCCACCTTTGTCTCCAGGACGATATCGCTGTATTTGGCTAGTTTAGAATTTCTGTTTCCTGTAATGCCGATCAGCCTGATGCCGATTCTTTTCACAAATTCCAGCAAATATGAGATTTCTTTTGTTTCTCCACTGTAAGAAATGGCTATCATGATGTCGTCTTTGACGATCATTCCCAGATCCCCATGACCGGCCTCTGCTGGATGGATGTACAGAGCAGGAGTTCCGCAGCTGGACAGAGTGGCGGCGATCTTTCGTCCCACCAATCCTGATTTTCCCATACCGGTGACGATGACCCGTGAATGTTTCCGGGAAAGGAGCTCCACAGCAGCGACAAATTCGTCGTCCAACCTGGATGCCAGGGATCGAACAGCCTTGGCTTCGATCTCGAGAACTTGTTTGCCTGTTTGGATGATGTCTTTTTTTGTCATGGCCATTTATTATACACCAGGAAAAACGTCTTTGCCATTTAGAGAGTTTTTAATGCGGAGGAGAGAGGCGAGCAAATCATGTAACTTATTTATATTCAATGAGTTAAGACCATCAGAGAGAGCGCTGGAGGGGTTGTCATGAATCTCTATGAAGATGCCATCAGCGCCGACAGCTGTGCCAGCTCTGGCGATTTGGGGGATAAACTCTGCATCCCCGCCCGAATAAGTTCCCTGTCCACCGGGCTTCTGCACGCTGTGTGAGGCATCGATGACCACCGGGAATCCCAATCCTTTCATGATGGGAATGGAGCGGACATCGAAGACCAAGTTGTTGTATCCGAAAGATGTTCCTCTCTCGGTGAGGATGATATTTTGATTGTCCTGGCTGAGGACCTTATCGACGATATTCTTCATATCATAGGGAGAAAGAAATTGTCCTTTCTTGATGTTGATTGGTTTCTTGGTTCGGGCTGCTTCGACTACCAGGTCAGTCTGGCGACAGAGAAAAGCGGGAATCTGGATCACATCCAGTATTTGAGCGGCTCTCTCGACCTGGTGGTTTTCATGAACATCTGATGTCACGGGGATATCGAGCGTATCCTTAATATATTCAAGTATTTGCAGCCCTTTTGCGAGACCGGGACCTCTGAAGGAATCGAAAGAAGATCGGTTGGCCTTATCGTAGGAGGCCTTGAAAATGTAGGGGATACCAAGATCATCACAGGTCTTCTTGATCTCTTTTGCCAGGGAGAGGGCATGCTCTTCGCTTTCGATGACGCACGGCCCGCCAATCAGAAATAAGGGATTGTCTCCTCCGATTTTAATATTTTTTCCTATCTTTACTTCGCTTCCTCCGATATTCATAGCTTGCTCCGATAAATGCTTTAAAAAGAGGATGAGGCTTTATGGGTTTGGATTTGAATTCAGGATGAAACTGGCAACCCACAAACCAGGGATGATTTTTGATCTCGATGATTTCCACCAGGTCATGTTTAGGATTTTTCCCGGAAATGATCAACCCTGCCTGGCTAAGGATGTCTTCGTATTCCGGATTGAATTCATACCTGTGCCGGTGACGCTCGTATATGTTCAATTTTCCGTAGGCTTTTTCTGCAGTAGATCCCTTTGTTAGATGGCAAAAAAACCTTCCCAGCCGCATTGTCCCCCCTAGATCCTGGACGCCTTTAAGCTCTCTCCATTTGAAAAAAACCTTATGAGGAGCGTGCCGATTGAATTCTGTACTGTTGGCATCCTTGAGCGATGCTACATTTCTGGCGTATTCGAGTGTCGCACACTGCATGCCCAGGCATATTCCGAAGTAGGGGACTTTTTGAGCCCGTGCATAGGCAACAGCATTGATTTTGCCCTCGATTCCCCTGACCCCAAACCCGCCAGGCACAAGAATTCCATCGGCCTGCTTCAGGACTTCTTCTGGTTTTCTCTCTTCGAGCTCCTCTGCTTCAATCCAGGCTATATTGACCTTCAAATGGTGGGCTGTTCCTGCATGGTGCAAGGCCTGATTCAAGCTCATGTAGGAGTCCTGGAGTCCTGCATATTTGCCTATGAGAGCGATGTTGACTTCGTCTTTGGGTGATTCCATCCGTTCCAGCATTTTTTTCCATCGCGTTAACCGTCGTCGTTTAAGGGGAAGTTCCAGCTCCTTGAGGATGATGCTGTCCAGTTTCTCGCGAGCGAAAAGCAGAGGAATTTTATAGATGTTATCCACATCCTTGGCCGTGATAACAGCTTCCAGCGGGACATTGGTAAAGAGGGATATTTTGGCTTTAATGCTCTCGTCCAGGAAGCGGTCTGTCCGACAAAGAAGGATATCAGGCTGGATTCCTATGGCCCGTAGCTCCTTGACACTGTGTTGGGTGGGTTTTGTTTTGAGCTCGCCAGAGGTTTTGACGAACGGCACGAGGGTGAGATGGACGAAGAGAGTATTTTCCTTTCCCAGGGAAAGCCTCATCTGTCGTATAGTCTCGAGAAATGGAAGGCTCTCGATATCGCCGACAGTGCCTCCGATCTCGGCAATAACGATATCATTATCATCGGCTACGGCATAGAATGCACGTTTGATTTCATCTGTAACATGGGGAATGACTTGCACGGTCTTACCCAGATAGGCGCCTTGGCGTTCCTTCTTCAGTATCGACTCATATATTTTGCCCGCAGTCCAGTTGTGAGCCTTAGTCGTTTCCGTCGAGGTGAAGCGTTCATAGTGTCCCAAGTCCAAGTCGGTTTCAGCACCATCATCTGTCACATAGACCTCTCCGTGCTGGAAAGGGCTCATCGTTCCAGGATCTACGTTCAGGTAGGGATCGAATTTCTGGAGTGTAATTTTATACCCGTGGCTTTCCAGAAGCATACCGAGGGAAGCTGCCGCAATCCCCTTGCCTAAAGCCGATAGGACTCCTCCCGTAACAAAAATAAACTTAGTCATCTGTTCTCGTCTCAAAAAATCTTTCAACCTTGATTATATCCTCAGGGGTATCCACACTCAAAGTTGGAAAATCGGTAGGGATAACTTTAATCTTGAATCCATTTTCCAAGGCTCTCAGTTGCTCCAGCCTTTCGCAGCTTTCCAACTTTGAAACAGGTATTTGTCTGAATTCCATTAAAAAATGTCTTTGATACCCATAAATCCCTATGTGCTTCCAGAAATGATCCGAGGGCTGGAAGGGAAGAGGGGACCGTGAAAAATAAAGAGCATACCCATTCTTGTCCACGACAACCTTGACAATATCCTTATCATGAACGAGGTCTATATCAAGCACCCTGGCTGCGAGCGTGGCCATCGGAATATTATCATCCTGGAGAACCTTGATAAGATCGTCGATCATACGGCCCTGAAGCAGAGGTTCGTCCCCCTGAATGTTTATGATGATCGGTGTTTCGAGACTTTCTGCCACCTCGGCCACCCTTTCTGTTCCTGACCGATGATCTGAAGAAGTCATCCGTACTTCGGCGCCAAAGGCTCTGCAGGCCTCGAAGATCCTTTTATCATCGGTGGCGATGATGACATTCCGAAGCATCTTTGACCCCAAAGCCTGCTCATAGACTCTTTGTATCATGGATTTTCCACAAATGTTGGCCAAAGGTTTACCCGGAAATCTTATTGCGCCGTATCTAACCGGGATGATTCCTGTTGCGTCTTTCAAGGTTTGGGTCCAAGGTCTTCTTTTTCTTTTTTTTCTTCCGGTGGAGTGAGGGGCAGCGAGGACGGCTGAGGCAATTTATCAGTCGTTTGGCAGTTAGCCTCCAAATAGGCGCCCTCTTCAACCATTAATTTGGGGGAGACAATCGTCCCGATCACACGTCCATTTCCGTTTATCTCCACCTTTTCGGTGGCCTGAATATTTCCTTTTATCTCGCCGTTAATAATCAAGTGACCAATCTTGATGTCTGCATCGACCTTGCCACTGTCTCCTATGATCAGTATGGATTTTGAATCGATTTTTCCTTTAAATCTGCCGTCGATACGAAAGGTTCCTTTAAAATTCAAATCTCCTTTAATCTCGGTGTCTTTATCAAAGAAACCCGTGATTTTACTTTCCTCGATTTCTCTTTTCTTCTCTTTCATACTCCTTCTCCTTTGATTTTTTCATATATTCCATTCAGTTCTTCCAACGAAAAATAATAAAGTCTGATGACCCCCTTCTCTGAATTCCCAGATATGGAAACCTTTGTTCCCAAGATTTTTATAAACTCTTCTTGAAGGGCCAGCAGATCGGGATCGGGTGCACGTCCTTGCGTGGAAGAAGCTGCTGACCTCTTTTTTGCCATCAGTTTTTCTACATCCCGAACAGATAGATTCTTCTCGATTATGATGCGAGAGATGAATATCTGTTGGTCAGGATTTTCCAGAGTGATAAGCGCTCTGGCATGCCCCATGGATAGTTTTCCCTCTGAAACTTTTTTCTGGATTTCTGATGGTAGCTTGAGCAGCCGAATGTAATTGGCTACCGATGCCCTATCCTTGCCCACTTTTTTTGCCACCTCCTCCTGACTGTAGTCGAGTTCCTGGATTAGTTTTTGGTAGGCTGAAGCGATCTCTATCGGATTGAGATCCTTTCTCTGAAGGTTCTCTACGAGAGAGGCTTCGATCTGTTGTTTTTCGGAAAGTTGGCGGACAACGGCGGGAATTTTTTGGAGACCCGCCTTTTGAGCTGCTCTCCATCGCCTTTCCCCGACAACAATCTTGTAGTGATTATCCTCTGGAACCACAACAATAGGTTGGAGCACACCCGTTTCTTTGATGGAATGAGCTAACTCATCAATGGCTTTCTGGTCGAAATCTTGTCTCGGCTGAAGGGGATTGGATCTGAGGTCTTCTACGTCAACATCCACGTATTTTTCATCTTTCAATATGCCGTAATCTTCAGGTAAAAAGGCTTTCAAGCCCTTTCCCAATGCTCTTTTTTTCATTTCTCTAATATCTCCCTGGATAGATTTAAATAGGACTCTGCTCCCTTAGACTTTCCCTTAGACTTTATATCATAAAGAATGATGGGTTGGCCATAGCTGGGTGCTTCGGCGAGGCGGACAGTGCGTGGAATGATAACCTCGAATACAATATCTCCCAGAGACTGCCGCACCTCTTCTGCCACTTGTTTGGAAAGATTTGTGCGCTCATCGAACATCGTGAGGATGATTCCTTCGATGGAAAGCGAAGGATTGAGGGATGATCGCACCTCATCGAGAATCCTGAGAAGGTCAGGAAGCCCCTCCATACAGTAGAATTCCGTTTGGATCGGAATCAAGATCGAGTCTGCTGCGGTAAGGGCGTTGATGGTGAGAAAGCTGAGGGAAGGGGGACAGTCGATGAAGATGAAGTGGAAGAGCTGCTTGATATCTGTGAGAGCATCTTTGAGCCTTGTCTCCCGCTTGTCTTTGGAGAAAATTTCAGCCTCGAATCCAGCTAATTCAGGAGAACAAGGACAGACGTATAGATTGTCCAAATCTGTTGGCTGGACGAGGTCCATTACATATACTCCGTTCATAAGGGCTTGATAGATCCCTTTTTTCTCTTCTTTGGGCCTTCCAAGTCCGACCGAAGCCATACCTTGAGGGTCAAAGTCCACGACCAGGACTCTTTTATTTTTCAAGGACAGGGAAGCAGCCAGATTAACAGCAGTGGTTGTCTTCCCAACACCGCCTTTTTGGTTGGCTACAGCGATGATTCTTCCCATGTTAACGGCGTGTTCCACGTGAAACGTTTTTAGCCTTTCCTTTTTTATGAAGGCTTATGTAAATGTGCAAGTTGACCAGAGATGCAGGAGTAACTCCGGGAATTTTTTTGGCTTCTCCGACGGTTTGAGGTGCGAATTTTCTAAGTTTCTCTGCCACTTCACTCGTTAAGCCCGGAATCTTATCGAATTCAACGGACTGAGGGATTTTTTCTTTGTCGATCTTTGCGATTCTGGCGACCTCCTTTTCCTGTTTTTTTAGGTATCCTTCGTATTTCACCTCTGATTCGATGAATCGTTTCTCTTCATCCGAAAGGTCCAGATCAAGTTTTGTATATTCTAGCACATTTTCGAACGTGACTTCAGGCTTTTTTAAAAAATCCTTCAACCGGATCTTATCCTTGGTCTGGGTCTGAATTTTTTCCTTTTCGAGGAAATTCATCACCGTATTCAACTTTTCTTGTTTATTTAAATAACGTTTATAATCATCCTCTTTTATAAGTCCGAGTTCATAACCATAGGTGCTCAGCCTTTTATCGGCGTTGTCAATCCTGAGGTTTAGTCGGTATTCGGCACGCGATGTGAACAGGCGATAGGGCTCTTCCACGCCTTTAGAGACCAGATCGTCAAGGAGAACGGCAATATAAGCCTCGTTTCTGCCGAGGATAAACGGAGGTTTTCCCTTCAGTTTTTGAACTGCGTTTATTCCTGCCATCAATCCTTGAGCTGCAGCTTCCTCATAACCAGAGGTGCCGTTGATCTGACCTGCCAGATATAGATTTTGGACCTCCCTCGTTTCCAAGGTTGGATAGAGCTGGGTTGGAGCAACAGCATCATACTCGATACCATAGGCTGGTCTGAGGATTTTTGCCTGATCCAGACCTGGTATGGTCTTAAGGATTTTTTGTTGGACTTCGAGGGGGAGGCTGGAAGATATACCGTTGACATATATTTCAGCCGTATCTAGTCCCTCTGGCTCAAGGAAGAATTGATGTCTCTGGTGATGAGGGAATTTGATAACTTTATCTTCTATCGATGGGCAGTAACGGGGACCTATGCCTGTGATTTTTCCACTGAAGAGGGGGGATTGATCCAGGCTTTCGTTGATGATCTCATGGGTTTTTGCGTTTGTGTATCCGATATAACAGAGGACCTTGTTTTCGAGAGCCCTCTCTGTTCGAAAAGAAAAAGGAACCGGGCTTTCGTCTCCAGGTTGAGGCTTGAATCGTTCCCAGTCTATGGTATCTCTGTGGAGGCGCATGGGCGTTCCTGTCTTCAAACGGAAAAGTCTGAGGTTTGACTCTTTGAGACTAGTGCTCAATTCTAAGGATGGAGGCTCGTTTGCCCGGCCGGCCGGATAGCTGTGAAGACCGATATGGATGAGTCCGTTCAGGAACGTTCCTGGGGTTAAGATGAGGGCTTTTGCCAAAATTTTCGTTCCATCCAGGGTTTCAATGCCGATAGCTTTGTTTTTGTGGGTGAGGATTTTGCTCGCAATGGCCTGGAAAAGCGTCAGGTTTGGGACCTCTTCCAGCCATCTCTTCATGGTGAGTCTGTAGAGAGCCTTGTCCGATTGGGCGCGGGGGGCCTGGACAGCACCACCGCGGCTTCGGTTCAGAAGCCTGAATTGGATCCCTGTTTCGTCGGCGAGGAGTCCCATAAGCCCTCCAAGGGCATCGATTTCTCTCACCAGCTGGCCCTTGGCCAGCCCTCCTATTGCGGGATTGCAAGACATCTGGGCGATGGTTTCGAGGTGGATGGTTATAAGACAGGCGTTCATACCCATTGTGCATACGGCATAGGCTGCTTCACAGCCTGCGTGTCCAGCGCCGACGATGATGACATCAAAGTCTGTCATATTATTTTCCCACACAAAAACGGTTGAAAATTTCCTCGATAATTTCGTCTTTCTGTATTTCGCCGGTAAGCTGCCCGATAAGAGGGATAGTCTTCTGAATTTCCTCGACATAAATTTCTTCGGAATGTCCGTCTTTGAGAAGACGATGAGCTTGAATCAAGCAGGAGAGGATTTCCTCGAAGAGAAGTTTTTGCCTGAGATGAAGGATGACCTCTTCGCTATCTTCTTTTGTGGGGATAAAGTTTTTAACAATCATCTTCTTAAGTTCATCCAAATGAGTCCCTTTCAGCGCAGAAATATCTAGAGTGGGCCTGCCGATTGCCCTTTTTTTGATCTTTTGAATATTCATTTTCACCGGGAGGTCGATCTTGTTGAAGAGAAGCAGACTTCTCTTGGCTTTGTATTTTCGGAGCAGTTTGAGGTCTTCATCGGATTCTTTACGTGAGGCGTCAAGGACAAGCAAGATTCCATCGCTGGAGGAAGCCAGTTCTTTTCCTCTTTTTATGCCCTCTTTCTCCACCGGATGTAACGGGACATCGATACCAGCCATATCGGTCAGAGTGAACACAGAATCATTTATCTTGATTTGTTCTTGAAGGTAATCCCTGGTTGTGCCGGGATAGGGAGTGACGATTGCCCTGTTCTTTTCGAGGAGGGCGTTGAACAGAGTCGATTTTCCCACATTTGTCCTGCCGGCGATGACAAGGGAGACTCCTTCTGAGAGCATCTTTCCCAGATCATAACTGGAGATGAGCTTTTTAAGGATTTCTCGGGAACGGGTGAGTATTTGATCGGTAGTCTTGGGAGAGATTCTAAGCCCTTCTTCGGGAAACTCTATACTGGCTTCGATGTTGGAGAGGAGATGGATGATCTGGCTGCGCAGTGAGGCCACTGTCCTAGATAGACGTCCCTCTAACTGTCGGAAGGATATTTTCGCCTGTTTCAGGGACGAAGCGGTGATGATATCATTGATGGCTTCTGCCTGAAGGATGTCGATTCTTCCGTTGAGATAAGCACGTAGAGTAAATTCTCCGGGCTGCCGTGACAGCTGATTTCGACCATATCCTCTCGGGTATAGGTGAGCGGCTTAGAGAAAAATGTAAGAAAAGCCTCTTCGAACAGCTCCTTGTTTTCGAAGTTGGACAGATTTCCAAGCACAGGTCGATGGGAAGATATTTTTCGGGAACGATTTCTGGGTTTAAATATTTTTTTTGCTATAGGAAGCGATCGGCTTCCGCTGAGGCGGACCACTCCGAGCCCTCCATAACCCAAAGGGGTAGAAACAGCAATGATTGTGTCGTCCAGCATGACCTGTATAGTTTAAACGGAATGGAAAAAACAGTAAAGAGGTGGGGTTTATAATCTATTTAAAATATAGAACCGATAGGAATACGGGATTACTACTTCAATGAGTATTTATTCGGCATGATCCCTAGCGGGATAGATTTTCACCTTTTTCAGGAAGCCCTCTCCGATGCTTTCTGTGGTGATCCCCGGAACTTGATTGGCCGCGATATGGACAATCCGCCTTTCATACGGATTCATGAAATCGAGGATCTCCTTCTGCCCGGTCTCCTGAACCTTCTGGGCGATCTGTTGTGTTCTTTCTTTGAGCTCCCTCTCTTTTCTCTTGCGGAAAAAATCACAGTCTGTTTGCACCTTTTTATCAGAAAGCTTATTGAGTAGATGTTGGAGTGCTAGTAGAAGGGATCCATCTTTACGCAATAGCAGATACTTATCAGGACCATCGAAGATAAAATACAGCAGGTCGTTTCTCTCTTTTATCTGGTACCGGATCTCAAGGGGGTACACACCAAGGAATTTTTCCATGAATTTGACCGCTGGGTACTCATGGGTAGGCGTTTTGGCCCACGTTCGGATAACGACCTCCTTGCTTCCGATGCCGAAGAGCTTTGTTTTTTCGGTCACGACTTCATAGTTAAATTGGGAGCGAGAAAGCTTGAGTGTGTGCTCGGCCAGGCTTATTGCATCCTCAAGGTTTCTGCCTTTGAATTCTTGGTCGATACCGTTACTTTTTTCTTCTTTTTCCATGTGATTCTCTCTTTTGTTTTTGTCGAAGTCTATTCATGATGTACTGCTGGGCGATTTGAAGAACATTGTTCGTGAGCCAGTAGAGAACCAAGCCGCTCGAGAAATTCATGAAGAAGATGGTCATGACTACAGGCATGATGAGCATCATCCTCTGTTGTGTGGGGTCCGCAGAGGTCGGGGTCATTTTCTGGTTTATGAATTGAGTGATTCCCATAAGTATGGGTGTTACATAATAAGGATCTTTAACCGACAAATCTTTGATCCAAAAAATGAAAGGACTCTGCCTGAATTCCAGCGAAACCACCAGCATCCGGAAAAATCCCCAGAAAATGGGCAGCTGGATCAGAATAGGCAGACAGCCCCCAGCAGGATTCACTCCATGTTCTTTGTAAAGCTTCATGATCTCTTCGTTCATTTTGCGGCGCTGTGCGATATCCTGCTTGGCTTTTTTATATTTGGCTCTGACGGCCTTCATCTTTGGCTGCAGCTCCTGCATTTTGGCCATTGATTTTGTGCTGCTGTATGTGAGGGGAAAAAAGAGGATCTTGATGATGAGGGTCATGATGATGATACAGATTCCCCAGTTAGGGATCGAGTTGTGGATGGTTTTGATGGCTCGGAGAAGGATTTCAGCAATCCATCCGAAGAAGCCGAATCTGATAATTTTTTTCGTTTCGTGTCCCAATTCGGTAAAATGATCAATATCTTTGGGGCCGATATAGGCTTTCTCGGGTAGATCCAGGGCCAAGAAAAAATAGGGCGCTTGATTGATTTCTTCCTTTATGAAAGCTGCGGTTATCTTTTGGGGAGGGGCAATGAAAAGGGCTGTGAAGTAATTGATATTATAAGCAGCCCAATCGACAAAATTATAGTAGCTCTTCTCTGGCTTGAATTTCCTCTCCTCATGGTGGTCGACTTTGTTGCCGGCATAGATGGTGACTCCCGGGCTTCCGCCCCCAATCCGTTGCTTTAGCTCTTGTTCTGTAAGATTGCCGAAACTTGGCCCCCAGATGAGGCGGGGCTCGATTTTCTGTCCGTTTTTCCATACGTCAATTTGAATCTCGAAGGTGTAGCTGTCACCGTGAAAAAGGAAGTTTTTTTCGACCCTTGTTCCTGTCTCATCGGCATATTCAAATCGTAGCTCCCCTTCCTCTGTCTCTGTCAATTCAAGTCCGTACCTGGAGGATTTGTAGAGGGTGTTGTTGATCGTGCTATCGAAATCGGGATCGTCCGTGCTCAATAGGAAGGGATACCTATCCAATTCCAAAGAACGGACTGAGATGAGCTCCAAATTCTCCCCGTTTTCATCTTTGTATTCTTTCAGCCTCCAGCTTTTGAGCTGTGCGCCTCTATTGATCCACACGGCTCGATACAGTGGGGTGTCGACGACTATTTCCTCTTCGCTTTCTTCTGAGACAGGCTGGAAGTCTATTTTTTCTTCGGTCTCTTCGACGGTCAAAGGCTTTTTCTGGATTGGCTCCTGTTTGGGAGGCTTTTCTATCTCTGCTACAGCCTCAGGAATGGGTTCTTGTGGAGGCGGTTTTTTAACGAAAACAAGCTGCCAGATCACCAACACCGCGAAAGAAAGGACAATAGCTAATATTAATCTCTTTTCCATGGGAAGGTCCTTCAAGGAACAGGATCCACCCCTCCTGGGTGAAAAGGATGACAGCGGAGGAGTCTTTTTGTTCCTAAAAATATACCTTTAAGCAAACCGTATTTTTCTATGGCTTCATAAGTGTATATCGAGCATGTGGGGTAGAATCGGCAGTGATGACCGATAAGAGGAGAAATGAGTTTCCTGTATCCACGAATCAATAACAAAACAATCTGCTTCATCAGGCTTGATTTTTAAAATTTATGGATTTTAGGGCAGAAAAAAAGTCCTTCTCAAGGCTTTGCCATTGGGTTTTGTTTATCTCTCTGTGGGGAATGATGATAAGGTCTAAAGGTTTTGTAAGCAATGTTTTGTTCCTTCGGTAAAGCGTTCGAAACCGCCTCTTGATCTTATTTCTTTTAACAGCATTTCCAAGCTTTTTACTGGCGACAACGGCCACCCTGGAATATCCGAGCTCGTTGGAGAGGTAAACAAGGATGAAAGACTTTCCTCTGAAACGCTTGCCCTTTTTATATAGATGTAAAAAATCCTTTTTCTTTCTTATTCTCTCTTGAGGCCTAAAGGCTTCATGCATCAAACAGCAAGTCTTGTTCTACCTTTGCGTCTTCGGTTCTTGATGATGTGACGGCCCCCTTTGGTTCTCATGCGGACGAGGAAACCGTGATTCTTCTTTCGTTTTCTTTTATTCGGCTGGAATGTTCTTTTCATTTTCTGCGCTTCTTTTTTCTTTGGAAACAGTATGTTAATAAACATCCTCTTTTCTGTCAAGAGAAAAGGAGAGCGATAATTTTTATTTGGAGATGTGCGATAGTTTAGAAGTGGCATAACAAATGCGCGCTATGATTTGACTCTCTGGAGCAAATTAGATATAATACCTAAACAAAATGGACTCATTAAAGATTGGCGATAAGGTGATTTATCCCAATCAGGGGATCGGAATCGTAGAGGACATCCAAGAAGAAAATTATTTTGGGGAAAACTTCAGGATCTATCATGTGAGAATCCTGGCCAATGATACGTTGGTCCTTGTTCCCTCATCCAATGCCGAAGAAATAGGGATTCGGAAGCCGATTAAAGAAAACACTATCCAAGACGTTTTTAATTTCATCAGCAACGGTGGCGTGGACGTAACCAAGAACTGGAAAGGAAGATACAAAGAACATGTGAACCTCATGAAGTCAGGGACTATGCTTGATATGGTTCTTGTTTTGAAGGGTTTGTATTACCTCCAGCTCATAAAACCTCTCTCATTTCGGGAAAAGAAGATGATGGAGAAGGCCAAACAGCTGATCGTGACAGAAATCTCTGAGGTTTCCTCTTGTCCATTTGAAGAGATCGAGAGAAGAGTTCTCAATATGCTCTCTGTCTGCTTCAAAGACCAAGGCTCTCGTGTAGATTCGTAGATTTTTACGTCTTCTCCTCAAATGAAAATCATTTCCACCAATAAAAAGGCTTACTTTAACTATGAGATACTCGAGACATATGAAGCGGGAATTTCTCTGATGGGGAGCGAGGTGAAGTCCATACGGGAGGGGAGGATAAGCCTGAAGGAGAGCTATGCTGAGATCAAAGATGGAGAGGTGGTTCTGGTCAATTGCCATATCAGCCCTTATGAGCCGGCCAATCGGTTCAATCACGAACCGACCAGGGAACGGAAGCTCCTTCTCCACCGCCGTGAAATCAAACGTTTGATAGGTAAGATTCTAGAGAAAGGCCTGACACTCGTGCCGACAAAGGTTTTGATAAACGATAAAGGGAAGGTCAAGGTAGAGGTTTCTCTTGCCAAGGGAAAGAGGGCTTACCAAAAGAGAGAGATCATAAAGGAGAGGGACCGCGAAAGAGAGATGAGGGCCGAGATGAAAAAATGGCGTTAGCCCTTTGATCCAGGGAAGTCAAGAGTCACGATAACCGGAGCATGGTCAGAAGGCTTGGGAGACCGCCTGCGGCGGGGCCAGAGATCCACTTCCATATTCTTCACACTGTTTATGAGCGGCTCTGAGCTCAGGGCATAATCGATTCTCATCCCTTTGTTTTTCCAGATGGCCCCTCCGATATAATCCCACCATGTGTATTGGATACTGTCAGGGAAAAGATGGCGAAATACATCAGTGAGTCCCCAGTTCAAGAGTTTATGGAACGCTTCCCTCTCTTCCGGCATGGTTCCTATTGCATCCTGAAGCAACTCAGGATCATACACGTCCCTGTCCTCTTTTGCTACGTTGAAATCTCCAACAATGAGGATCGGATCCTTCTTTGAGCTGTACGAAGAGTCGAGGAAAGCGGTGAGCTGGCTGTACCACTTCAGCTTGTAGTCAAATTTCTCCTCTCCTCGAAGACCTCCGTGTGGAGCATATATGTTGATTAAGATGGTATCCTTGGTTTTGACGGAAATGAGTCTGCTTTGTTCGTCCCATTTCTTGTCGCCAAATCCCTTCTGAATATTTTCAATAGGCAGTCGTGAGCAGATAGCGACTCCGTTATAGGTCTTTTGACCGAACACCTCACATGTATACCCCAGTTGTTCAAAGTCTTTAAAGGGAAATTCTTCATCGACAGATTTAAGCTCCTGAAAGCAAAGAATATCGATATCCTGTTCTCTGTGTTTGAGCCAATCAGCGATTAACTCCTTACGGACACGAATGGAGTTGACATTGAACGCACAGATTTTCATGGATCCTCTCTCATAATGATGTGAATCGGTGAGCAAGTTTTATGGCCTCAATCATGCTCTGAGGATCAGCGACTCCCTTCCCCGCGATATCGAACGCTGTCCCGTGACAGGGTGATGTACGGACAAAGGGGAGTCCGAGAGTCACATTGACGCCTTGCTCAAAAGAATGAATTTTAAAGGGAATCAAACCCTGGTCATGATAAAGGGAAACAACAATTTTATCAGGATGGTTCAAGGCCTTGCGAAACACAGCGTCAGGGGGATAAGGACCACTGATGGGGACACCTTTCTTCCGAGCGTTCTCGATAGCAGGGAGAATTTCTTCTCCTTCCTCTGAACCCATCAGGCCCTCTTCTCCGGCATGAGGATTCAACCCCGCTATGATAAGTTCGTGGTCATGGAGCGGTGTTTTTTCGAGATATTTCTGGAGTCTTATAAAAAATTCAAACAGGGGTGCTTCCTTTACCCTCTCGATCGCCTCCCTTAAAGGGAGGTGGTGTGTATAAAGGGCAACTTTCAACGCCTTGGACCAGAAGAACATGATCGCTTCCGGATAAAGATGGTTGAGATAGTCCGTGTGTCCTGCCCAAGGGATTCCGGCTAGATTCCATGAATGTTTAGAAACCGGTGCAGTGATGATAGCCTTGAGATTTCCTGCCTGAGCTTCTTGCACGGCGATTTCATAATAACGAAAAGAAGAATCTCCGTTTTTTTTGGAAGGCCTTCCTTTCTCCACAGTGTGGACGGGGCAGTCAACTTCATGCAGGAATGCTCCCTGCTCAGATATATCCTTAAAGCTTGTGACGGGGGGAAGAGAGAAGTCAAGGCTCAGGGCATCTTCTTCTTGTTCAAGGACATATCTAGATCCAAATAGGATGTAGTGGGCCTTGGGCAGGCAATGGATCGATGCAAACGCTTTGACTATGATTTCTGGTCCGACTCCGCCAGGGTCCCCAAGAGTAATGCCAATCTTGGGCAGGGTCATTTTTTATCTTTTGAGGATTTGTTGTCGGACTGTTCGTCCTCTAACTTATACATGTATTTGATGCATCTTTTGAAGATCAGGAGGTTAGGTTTGTTATCCCTATTGAGCTTGATACAGTTGCGATCATACCATTCGATGTATCCCTCGACTGTTTCCCCTTCTCGAAGTATAATAGCCATAGGAGTTTTTTTGTTCATCTGTTTGAGGTAGTAGTAATTCTCGGCGTGGGTGTCTGAAGGAGGATGCTGTTTCTTTTTGGAGGAGTCTTTACTCATTTTTTCTTTGTATTCGGTAAGATTTGGTCGGATAAGTTTTCTGTTCATGAATGTACTCCAAGCGTAAGGCCTAGGATATGGTTTGGAACTTTTTCTTTGTATTTTATATTAACATCTTTGAACGAAAAGTGCAAGAAAATTCCTGGTCAGCGCAAGAATCCTTATTTTCTTAAAATTTTCGACAAAAGCCAGTCAGGCTGGAGAGAAACCCGATTTTTATTTCATCCCTTCTTTTTTCAAGGCTTTGAACCAGTTTTGTGCGAGGGACCTATAGCCTTCTTGGGAGGGATGGATATCAGGAAGCAGATGAGGAGATTGGAGGAAAAGGGAATGATTGTCCACCAGAGGAATTTTTTCTTCGAGAGCAATTTTTTGGATAAGGGGATTTATCTCTTCTTCAACCCTTTTTCCTGATTCCGGTGCAAAAGGGAAAGGGATATTCTCAGGGATAGGAGGGATGCTGGCGAGGAGAATAAGGGTTTTTTTCCCTGCTCGCGTCTTGAGGCGACGAAGAAGAGAGATGATTTGTTTCATATTGTTGTAGAAATCGTTGGCTGATGTTTGGTCATGGTCGATGCGAACATCGTTGGTTCCGAGCTGGAGGAGTACAAAATCTGGAGTGCTTACGCTCAGAGCGTCTTGATTCTTTTCTAGGAAGGTCAAATATTCTCTAGAGTTATGACCACTTTTGCCTTGATTGAGGATTTTTACCTTGATTCCTTCATTTTTAAAAATCTTTTGCAGATATCTCGGATAGCCTGCCTCAGTGATGCTGTCGCCGGCACACAGGATGATTGTGTTCTTAGGGGATGGGCTGCAAAAGCAGAATAAAATGCCAAGCATGAGGATCAAACCGGCTTCCTTCTTGAAAAAGCTCATTTTTTACTCGCAGCTTTTTTTAGGGTTTGAAAGACGAGAGGGAGGATGATGAGTGTAACGAGTGTGGAAGTAAACAATCCTCCCACCACAACAGTCGCCAGCGGCCTTTGGATTTCGGCTCCTGGGCCTTTGGCTAACAGGAGGGGCAAGATGCCAAAAATTGTCGTAAAGGTTGTCATCAACACAGGTCTGAGTTTGATACCAACGCCTTCTTGGACGGCTTGTTCGACTGACATTCCCTGTCTGATGTTACGGTGAAAGGCAGAGAGGAGAACGAGTCCATCTTCCAAAGCGATTCCGAAGATAGCAACAAATCCAATCGAAGCAGGGACACTCAGATAGAGTCCAGATATCTTCAGGGCAAGTATTCCGCCTATCAGTGCTAAAGGGATATTTATCAGTATAATCAAAACTTCTTGGAAAGAGTAAAAGATTGTAAAAAGCAGAAGAGCAACCAATGCCAGGGTGATGGGAGTAATGATGGCAAATCTTCTGCTTGCCCGTTGCTGTAGCTCGAACTGTCCTCCCCATTTGACCATATATTCAGGAGGAAGTTCGATGTTTGTTTGTATTTTTCCCTGAGCCTCGTCCACAAATCGCCCGATATCTCTTCCGCGAATATTGCATTGGATAGTGATGAACCGCCTATTGTTCTCCCGACTGATGACTCGAGGACCGACAACCTCATCGATGAACGCCAGTTGTTCCAGAGGAACCTGTCCCCCACCAGGAAGACGTATGAGTAAGTTACCGATCTGTTCTATATCCTCCCTGAACCTTGGCTCAAATCTGAGGAAGATATCAAATCTTTTCTGTTCTTCGTAAATTTGACCGAGGATCAACCCTCCTACTGCTGTCTCGATCGTTTCTTGGATGTCGCTGATGTTTACTCCATAGCGTGCGATTCTATCCCTTTGGAGAACAATCTGGATGTGATTTTGGCCGGTGAACTGCTCTACCTGGACGTCGGCAGCTCCCTTGACGGTTGCGATGAGATCTTTTATCTGTATAGATTTTTCCTTTAAAATTTCGAAGTCTTCCCCATAGATTTTTATGGCCAATTGTGCTTTCACTCCTGTGATGAGTTCGTCGAGATTGTGAGCTATTGGCTGGGTCATGTTGAGGTTGAGACCGGGAAATTTTTCCAGGCGGTTTTCGATTTCCTCGATGAGTTCGTCTTTATTGTGGAAATGCTTCCACTTTTGAATCGGATTGAGCTTGATGAGCACTTCTGCGTCATTCACAAAATGGGCATGGCTGCCGACCTCTCCTCTACCGATCCGGGTCAATACTCCTTGAATTTCCGGGACATCCTTGATTGTTTTTTCGATCGAAGTGGCCATAGAGATGGTCTCTTGGAGGCTGATGTTCGGGTCCAGAGTGACACGCAGATGGAGGGTTCCCTCTTCCAGGTAAGGAATATATTCTCTCCCTAAAAAGGGAATCAGGATAAGACCGCATAGGAAAAGAGAAAAGGTGATGAAAAAGACTTTTTTTCGGTGTTTTGCGCACAGGTGGAAGAATGGAATGTAGAACCTTTTGATGTGTTTGATCAAAAAGGGCTCTCGAGGTTGAGTTTTTTTTCGCTTCAGGAAAAAATAGGAAAGTGCAGGGGCTGAAACCAAGGCGAAGATAAGGGAACCAGCCAGGGCAAAGGATATGGTATACCCCATCGGACGGAACATTATTCCCTCCACACCGGTGAGGGTGAATATGGGGAGAAAAACCAGGATAATGATGGCAATGGCAAAGAAAAGGGGGCGTCCAACCTCTTCGCTGGCCGAGACGATGGCATGGGACTTTGACTCATAGGACAATTGGAGATGACGATGGGTGTTTTCGACAAGGATGATAGAGGCATCTGCTATCAGACCGATGCCGATTGCGAATCCACCGAAAGAAATGAGATCCGCAGCAAGATCTACCCGTTCCATCAGGATGAATGAGAAAAGGATCGAAAAGGGGAGCGAAAGCACGGCGATCATGGCTGACGGAAAATCTCCCATGAATAAAAAAAGCACCAAAATTACTAGAATGACACCGATGATCAGATTTGTAGACACAGTGGAAAAACATTTTTTTACGAGTGAGGCTTGGTTATAAAAAGGGACAATTTTAACGCCGGATGGGAGTGAAGTGTTTATTTCCGCAATTCTTTCTTCGAGGCTCTTTATGACTTTGGCAGTGTTGGACCCGAAGAGCTTGAGAACCATTCCGACGACTTTCTCTCCTTCGCCGTTTGCAAGAGCGGTTCCTCTCTTTATCGCTGGGAGTACTTTGACATCTGCGATGTTTCTAAGATAGATAGGTGTTCCTTGATAATTGTCAACGACGATGTTTTCCAGATCCTCGATCGTCTGAGCCAGTCCCACGCTGCGGACGATGTATTCTTCCTTGCCTTTGGTGATGAAACTGGCACCGACGTTCTGGTTGTTCTCCCTGATTGTATCTGCCAGATCTGAGATTGATAGACCATACTTGAGGAGCGAATGAGGGCTGACCAGGATCTGAAACTGTTTGATGTCTCCGCCTATGCTCAGAACTTGGGAAACCTCTGGTACGGATTTGAGCTCGTATTTGACCAGCCAGTCCTGGATGGTTCTGAGTTCGAGCGTAGAGTAGTCCTTACCCTCCAGATAGTACAGGTAAACCAGCCCTAAGCCAGTGGCGATCGGTCCCAGAACTGGATTGTGGGCTTCTTCAGGGATGTTTTCCCTGGCTTCGTGAAGGCGCTGTGAAACAAGCTGTCGTGCCCAATAGATATCGGTCCCATCCTCGAAATAGACGTTAACGATGGAGAGGGCAAATGTGGAAGTGGAACGGATATTTTTTACGCGGGGCAGACCGAACATCGACGACTCGATTGGATAGGAAATCAATCTTTCGACTTCCTCTGGAGCCATGCCGTGGGCTTCGGTATAGATCTGGACCAGGGGAGGAGAGGGATCGGGAAAGACATCTATAGCGAGTCTTTCATAGGCAAAAAATCCTAAGAAACAAAGGATAATCGTGGCCAGCAATATGAAAAGCCTCTGCTTGAGTGAAAGATGTATGATTTTCTGTATCATTAATCGATTTGCTTAGCTGCAGTACTAATGGACATGTGTATGTCCGAAGGTTGCCTTGCTGAGCTCTGCTTTCAGATGAAAGGCGCCTTTGACAACGACTCTCTCCCCTAAATCCAACCCTTGTTCAATGATTCTGGTATCTCCGATTCTGTTTCCCAATTTGATATGACGGACAACGAAAATATCTCCCTTCTCCAGGACAAACACAATTTTCTCCCCTTCGAGATTCTGAATGGCTTCTTCAGGAATGGCCAGAATATCTCTCTGTTCTCGAAGATTTTCAACAGACCCCTGAATGTACATATTGGGTTTGAGAAATCCGTCAGCATTATCGACTTCCACACGGATTTTAACAGTTCGGAGCTTCTCATCGATAAGATCGCTGATGTAGGTGACTTTCCCCAGGAAATTTTTTTCCGGATATATGGAAGCGGAGATAATCACCTTACTGTTTCTATCGATGAGGGGAAGATCTTTTTCATAGGCATCCAGGATAGCCCATAGAGTTCTGAGATCGGACACCGTATAAAGGATTTTGGTGGGGTCCACATGTTCCCCCACAATAACATCCCTGAAGATCACGGTCCCTGATGTCGGGGAAAGAATGGGAAGATTTGGCTCAGCGATCTCGCATTTGTATTCTTTTTCCTCCACAGTTTTGCATTTTTCTATGAGTTCATCGATCTGCTCATGTGTAATCCCGTAAGAATGAAGGGCGGATCCTAGAGCTCCGTATTCAGTGCCCAGCTTTTCGTATTCAGCTTCCCTTCTTAGATATTCCTTCTCTTCAATGGCCTTTTCAGCCAGCAGCATCTTGGCTCTTTCATATTCCTTTTGGCTGAGAAGGTATTTTGCCCTGGCACTAAGGAAGTCTGCTTGGGCTTGGGCGAATTGCGGAGAATTGATGATGACCAGAGCCTGTCCCTTGCGGATATAGTCGCCCAAGTCTGCCGAGTGAGAAACAACCTTTCCCTGGACAAAGGAGGAGATGTGGGCCGTGCGGTTCTGATTGACTGTCAGAATACCTGGTAACGTAATCCTGGAGGATATGTTCTGCTTGGAGACGGAATCCAAAACGATTCCCCATTCTTTCTGTTGTTCAGGGGAAAGTTGCAGCTCTGGATGTTCATGTTGTTCGCCCTCGTGTTCGTGTTCTTCAACCTCAGTTTTTTCTCCTTTGTTTTCTTGCTGGTGATCAGATTCTTGGGTGTGAGTATCGGCAGAGGGCATTTTATTTCCGCCTCCACAAAAGATAAAAAGAAGGATTGTAAAGAAGACAAGATATCTTTTCATTTCAATTCTTCTCCGATGGCTTTCTCCAAGGCCGCTCTATCGGCGTTCCATTTGAACAGAGAATCCTGGTAATCGTTCAAAATGCTGAAGTAGGTTCTTTGTGAATCGAGGTAATCGATCAGAGAAATTTCTCCCTGGGTGTAACTTATCTCAGATATTTTCAAGCTCTCTTCGGCTTGCTTGAGAAGTCCTTGGTGATAGATTTTCAAGCTCTGATCCGACAGCCTCAACTGATTGATCATAGATCTAATCTCTGTGGATAGCTCCATCCTGAGGGCTCTCAATTCATCATCCTGTTTCATATAGAGATTTTCCGCTTCTTGAATCTCCTTTGACCTGAAGTTCCAGAGTGGGATATCCAAGGAGATTCCGATTCCCGTGTTTCGTCCATCCAACTCCTTATGGTGAAACCCGGAAATCTTGAAATCTGGAAGCCTCAGCCATTTGACATAGCTCAAGTTACTTTTTGCCTGTTCGAGTCTGGTCTCTTTCTCTTTGATCCTGGGATGGGTAAGGAGGGCGTTTTCCATAAGAAGGGCATCCTCGAATCCCAGTCTGGAGTAGGCCAATGTTCCCTGTATGGAAAAATCGGCAGGGAGGACGTTTCCCAAAAATTTATTCAGGTTCTCTCGGTCCAGCAGGAGATCGGTTTGGATCCTGTTCAATTCGTTTTGAGCCCTGAGGGTTTCCACATACAGCTTGATAGCTTCCAATTCCTTCACCTCTCCCAGCTTGGCCCTTTTTTCGATCAACTTAAGGATCTTTTGTATGGAATCAAGGTTCTTCTGGGCCAGGTCCTGTTTGGTTTTGAGGAGCAGGATTCTATAAAAAAGCTGTTTGATCTCAAAGATGACATCCAGAGTCAGCATTTTATGGCTGAATTCAGCAGCCATCCAATCCTTTTCATAGACCTGAACGCGGTAATGGCGTTTAAAAGGATTTTCCAGGTACTGGCTGAGAGAGATGCCCTCGGTGTCTCTTTCAGAAGTATTGTCCCAAGATTTTGCCTTTCCCCTTTGGTATTCCAGCTCTGGATTGGAAAGACGTTTTGACGCCTGGAAGGATGCTTTTCTGGCTTCCACTTCATTCCATTTGGCTGAGAGGAGAGGATTGTGCTGGAGGCCTAAATCGATGATTTCAATCAGGTTGAATTCTTTTTTTTCAGATGGATGGAGAAATGCAGGGAGTAGGGCCAAGAGAGTCAAAAAGACAAATATTCTGTTTCTCATATTGAGCACCTATTCTATCGTATTTGCGGCAGAATTGAAATCTTCAATGCCCGCTCGCCTCCGGATGACTTCCTAACCAGCTTGCCTGACTTTAAAAGAAACTCTCACGGAAATAAGGATGCTTCCAGAACTTAGGGAGAACAAGATAGCCAGAAAAAGTTGAGGAGCGGACTCACTTAAGTCCCAAGAATTCAACGGGATGGAATCAAGCTTGAACTTTCTTCTTTTTTCTCATTCCTTCGAAGACTGAGTACATAACGGGCACGATCACCAGGGTAATCAGAGTCGAGCTGAGCAACCCCCCGATGACTGCCCTGGCCATAGGAGCTTGGGCTTCTCCTCCTTCATTGAGGCCAAGAGCCAGAGGAAGAAGGGCAAAGATTGTTGTGGTGGCTGTCATCAATATCGGCCGTAGCCTCCGTCGGCCAGCCTCTTCGATAGCCTCCCTAATTGGCATTTTGTCCCGGCGGCGGAGGAGATTCGTGTAATCCACCAGCAGTATGGCATTGTTGACGACGATTCCTCCCAACATGATGCAGCCAATGTAGGACTGCACATTGAAAGTGGTATTGGTGAGAAACAAGATGAGGATGACGCCGATGGCTGCCAAAGGAATGGAAAACATCACGACAAACGGATCGCGGAGTGATTCATAGAGGGAGGCCATAACCATATAGACAAGCATCAGAGCTAATATGAGGCCTAAAAACAGCTCCCGGAACGCCTTCTGTTGTTCTTCGTAGTCGCCAGCAAACAAAATGATGAATCCTCTGGGAACAGGAAGTGTACGAAGTCCTTCGCGAATATCGGAGATAATCGAACCCATATCCCTCCCGCTTATATTGGCGGAGACTGTAACGATGCGTTCCTGGTCCTTGCGTTGGATCATAACCGGGCCTCTTCTGGGCTGCACACTGACCACGTTCCTCAGCATCACGGGCTGTCCATCCGAGTTGGTGAGAGTCAGATCCAGGATGTCATCCAGGCTCATCTTTTCGGCATCTTTGACCTTGACGCGAATCCAGAATTCGTCCCCGGTCTCTCTGTAATTGCTTGCCCGGGTCCCCGTGAGGAATGTCTGGAGCGTATTGGCGATTTGAGAGACCGTAAGCTTCATATCAGCGGCTTTTAGCCTGTCTATGACGATGATCTCCTCCGGAGTGCCAATCTCGCGGCTTATCCTCGCATCGGTGACACCGTCGACTCTCTCTGTTATCGCCGCGACCTGTTTGGCAAGGACATCGGAGGTTTCCAGTTCATAACCTCTTATTTCGATTTGGACCTGATCTCCGCCGCTTGTCCCCATCCTTAGAAGAAAGAATCCCTGTCCTGCTCTGATCCGCATGATTACGCCCGGAATGCCTATGAGCTTTTGGCGAAGATCGGCTGAAATATCCTCGCTGGATCTTGAGCGTTTCGACTGGGGCACAAGAGAGATCCTCATTTCTCCCACATGTGAGCCAGTTCCCCGAAAGCTCGATCCCCCCATACTCTCTACCATGCTCTCGATCTCTGGGACTTCCTTCCTTACGATTGCTGCGATGGTGTCGAATTTTTCTTCCATGACTCCGAGACGGGTTCCGATTTCCATCTCCCCTGAAACCCGCACCTCCCCTTCATCTGCGGCCGGCATAAACTCGTTGCCCACAAGCCGGGCGAGCGAAAGGCTTCCGATGAAGAGAAAAAAAGCAATTCCCAGCACAAGGAGGCGATGATTCAGGGAATAATGGAGAAGCTCTTTGTATTTGTTTTCTAAATTGATGAAAAATTTTCCGGATATTGTATAGAGCCTCAATCCCAATGATTGTTTGGTTGAATTTGCCAGCTTTGTCACACGCAGAACCTTGCTTGAGAGCATGGGCACAAGAGTGAGTGCAACGACCAGGGAGCAAAGGAGAGCGAAAGCAATAACATAGGAGAGCTGTTTGAACATGATTCCGGACATACCTCTGAGGAATATCAAAGGAAGAAAAACGGCAAGAGTGGTCAGCGTGCTGGCGATAATGGCAGAAGTGACTTCTCCGGTGCCGTTAATGGCTGCCTTGACAGGCTCCTCACCTGATTCTTGAAACCTGTATATGTTCTCCAAGACAACAATGGCGTTATCGACTAGCATTCCGATTCCGAGGGCCAAACCTCCGAGCGTCATGATATTCAAGGTGAATCCACCGAAGTAGATCAACGCAAATGTCGCAATGATGGAGATCGGGATGGCGGTTGCGATAACAGTCGTGCTTCGAAAGCTCCTCAAGAAGAACAACAGAACCAGGACAGCCAGCAATCCTCCGTAAAGAGCTGCTCTGCCGACGTTGGAAATTGCGTTCTGGATGTACTTTGATGAATCTATGATGGGAGTGAGGGTGATTTGAGGAATGTCTTGTTGAACCTGTTTTAGCTCTTCCAAGACAGCTTGTGCCACTTCAACCGTGTTTTTACCCGACTGTTTGCTTATAGAAAGTCGAATTCCCGCTTTTCCGTTGACTCGAACGATTCGTGTGATTTTTTGCCAGGAGTCCTCCACCGTAGCGATCTCCTTGATTTGAATGGGAACTCCGTCTCTGATGGCGACCACAGTATTGCGAATTTCATCCAGGTTGGTGTACACTCCTGGCGTGCGGATGAGAACTTCATAGTTCCCCCGTTCTATCGTACCGGCCGGCACATCTACATTTTCAGATCTGATTTTGTTGAGGATCATGTCTAACGGCAGTCCGAGGGCTTTGATCTTGTCAGGTTCGAGATTGACATGTATCTCTCGTTCGAGTCCTCCCCAGATATCCAGGGAAGCCACTCCAGGCACCCGTTCGATACGGTACTTGATTTGGTCATCGATGATACGCCTGGTTTGGATAGGATCCAGATCAGAGGATGCTCCCATGATAAGAATCGGAAAGCTTGCAGGATCAAATTTGCGAAGCCTCGGCCGATCGATATCCTCAGGGAGGGAGGGAAGTATCCGATCCAATCTGTCTCGAATATCGTTTGAAGCTTCTTCCAGATCGGTTCCCCAGGCAAACGAAATCCGCACACTGCTTCTGCCTTCAGAAGATGTTGAGGAGATCTCTTCCACACCAGGAACGGCAGCCATGGCTTCTTCTATCGGCCGGGTAATTAATTCTTCGATTTCTTCAGGACTTGCATTTCCATAGGATGTAGAGAGACTGAGAGTCGGATAGGTGATATCAGGCATAAGGTCAATCGGAAGACGGGTAAAGGAGATAAAGCCGAGTATGATCACTATCAAAAAAATCATAACCGTGAAGATCGGATGATGAACTGCAAATTGAGAAAGCTTCATCTTTGTTCTCCTGGTTTCACATTGCTGGAATCTGTTTTCTCCTGTGGAGAGGAAGCTTGTGGCAGGATGACCGGGCTTCCATGCGCGAGGAGATGCTGTCCTAAGGTTACAACCAAGCCAGAGAGCGAGGGGGGATCAATGATCTCTGCCAATTCGTTGTTCGAAATACCAATCTTGATGGGTACAAACCTGGCAATTTTATTCTCCATATCTACCAAAAAGATTCCCTGTTGGTTGTCACGTTTTACGATAGAACTTACCGGGACGACTGTAGCCTCTTCGAGGGTTGCGAACTCAATTTGGACATTGATAAACATCCCTGGCTTGAGAATCCCCTCTGAGTTGGGGACCTCGATTTCGATTCTTGCCTCCCTTGAAGTTTCTTTGAGTAGAGGAGCTATGCGAATGATTTCCCCGGAAACGGTTTTGCCTGGAAGGGCATCCGTGCTGATGACTGCGGTTTGCCCTCTTTTTACCCGGAAATAGTCTTTATCTGTGATGTGGATGACGGCGAGCAAGGGATTGATCTCCAGGATTGAGAGTATCGGGGAGTTGGGCGTGAGCATGGCGCCCTCATCTACCAGACGTTCTCCTACGACTCTGCGATCGGCCCCTTTTTCCCAGGAAGCTCTTATTTTCGTGTAGGATAAACGGACATTGGCGGCTTCCAATGAGGCTTGTCTGTGGGAAACCTGAGCTTGGGCTACCTTGTATCTGGCTTCTTGTGTTGAATGTGCGCCTTTGACAGAATCGAGTTCTGAATCTGCAGAAATCCCTTTTTTATGGAGCTCCTGGACTCTCTCCCATTCCCGTTTTGCCACATCCAGAGAGCTCTTGGATTCTTCGAGGTTGGCTTTGGCAACCTGAAGATCCGCTTCAGCTTGGCGGACCTGCTGGCTGTATTCCTCATCATCGAGAACAGCTATCAATTGATCGCGTTCGATCCAATCCCCGATATTGACCATTAGTTTTTCCAGTCTTCCAGCAATCTTAGGAGCAACCATGTATTGGGATCTGGGAGCCAGGCTTCCTGCAAAGTTGCCAAGATCGCGTATCACAGATTTCTTCACAGGCTCTATCTCCACAGCTACGGGCATAGCGCCACGCTCGCTGCCAGATCCTTGGCTGGATTGTATGACCTTCTGGATGATCTGCCAGCCGATGAGACCGAAAATAACGACGATGACTGCTATCAGTATGACTTTTCTTTTCTTCACCCTATTCCTCCCCAATCGCAGTCCTTATCTTTGTGCGATATCAGAAAATTTTATGTTTTTTGTGTTGAATGTTGTTCCCATGGCCCTGTCCAAGCGTGCCAGAGAGAGGATGTAATCGACCATTGACCTGAGTTCAGCGCTTCGCGCATCTGCTAAGTCTCGTTGATATTGAAGAAGAAAGAAGTTTGTAGATTTTCCGACCTTGAATTTTTCTTGTTCTGCTTCCAGCTTTTTTTCTGCCAGCTCGTGCGCTGCTCTGTAGGCTTGAACTCTTTGATAATTGATTTCGACGTCTCTTACGGCTGTTTTTACTTCGAGAAAAACCTGTTGTTCCTGGTCTTTCAGCCTCAGTTGAGCCTGCTGCAAACTGAGCTTTGCCTGTGCGTGTTCGGCCCTTGTGAGTATGGTATTGAGAGGAATATTCAGAGTCAGGCCGATCGACCAATTGTTGTATCTGAACTGGAAAGCGTCTTTGAGCGCATCCTGCGCTCCACCCGGAAGTGTTCCTACTACAATCCGGGTTAAGGGATTGTTGTCTTGATAGAGAATTTGAACTCCTGAGATTCCAGGGCTCCAATACGAAATTTGGAAGTTTAGCTCAG
>SMTZ1_10000500_pt1 | contig 37335 bp, 41 predicted proteins | sample DeeMarSWOR136_30_FD_25667 | JGI IMG/M metagenome (IMG submission 25667)
AAGCTCAAAGAATTAATTCTAAAAAAACAGTTGATGTAAGTAATTGGCAAACCATAGACAAACATAATCGTTTGGTAGCGGATGTTACTCTTGGAAGAAAGAATCTAGCCGATTTTTTTGCTGAATATAAAGTATGATAGTGCATACTATGATACAATGATTCTATATGTACAAAAGCTATCAAAGAGCAGATTCTTAATAAGAAATGGACGCCACCTGGTCTCCATTTATAAGGTAATTAGTGTGCGCACTTTTATATTATCTTAAATCATTGTGGTTGTAAAATTATCAAATAACTTTTTGAAAAAATCCTTTTTCAATATTTTACCTTTCCCAATCCCCGGACACTCGTTTGTATAATTGAAAACGTATACATCTTTTTTAAAATCAAGCCTAAATGGATAAAATCTGCAAATTAGTGGCCTAAATTCATATATCGAGCATGCTTTATCCCGTAGAAAGATACATTTTCTATTTTCTGTTTTTTTAATTTGGTAGCTATAAGGCTTGCATCTGTCATCATTCTCAGTGAATTTCTCAATATCTATTTGAGTCCTTTTTGAGATATCATCAGCCTCCGATTCAAGAATGAGAATTCTTCTAGTCTTTTGATCAGTATCTCCGCAACATAATGCACATCTTTCACAACTGAAGCGAATGGGTGTTGGATATTCATATCTCAAATAATTTTCACATAATTATAGTGTAAAATTCATTTGGTGGCATTCCAAGAAGGTGTGCCATAAGCAATTAGATCTTGTCCAATTTGAACGTATTTGTAATTCTTTAGAGACATTTTTTTATTTTTACTGTTAGAAAGATTTTGTGATAGTGCAGGCAAACCATTACTGATAAAATAAGGAGTTAAAGTTGTTATTATCAAATCAACCAATTTTTCTTCAATAAAACTAGAAATAACCTCAGCTCCGCCTTCAACCATTATACTTCCAATGCCGAGTTTTGCTAGATAAGGTAATAAAACAGAAGGATCGATCTTACTATCTTTTAATGGCATTTGAAGAATCTTAGCTCCTCGATCTTCTAAGGTACTAAACTTTATTTTATCTACTTTCTCCCCTATCACAATCCATGGAAGCGAGGATGGATTCTTGAACAATTTTGATTTTACTGGAAATTTCAAATGGGTATCTAAGATTATCGGTCGAGGATTTCTACCTTTAACTAAACGAGTATTTAATTGAGGATCATCCGCTAGAATTGTTCCTATTCCTACAAGAATTGAATCATGAATGCTTCTGATTTGATGTGTTAAAATCAATGACTCTTTCCCACTAAGTTTCATTGGTTCCTTTCTATTTTTTGCGATGAACCCATTAAGACTTTGAGCATAACTAATTGTGATAAAAGGTCGGCTAATATTTTGGAAATTCTTGATCCTGCTAGAAATATCTCTAATAATCGATTCACGTTCAGGTGTTGTTGGTGATAATGTATCTATATCAAGGATATGATTCATCCGAGATATTTTTGTTTTTAAATATGAAACATTTTCAGAAGTAATTCTAGGTTTCAGTGGAATTCGTTCAGATATTTTTATACCCGAATCAATCAAAGGTTCGAATTTTAGCGGATTATTAGAAAGTAATCGTATAGAACCTACATTTAATTCCTTCAAAATTAAAGCTGCTATCTTATAATCCCTTTCATCTGGATCGTGTCCTAAAGCAATATTTGCATCAACAGTATCATATCCTTCATCCTGGAGATTATAAGCTCGAAGCTTAGAATGAAGTCCTATACCCCTGCCTTCTTGCCTAAGGTATAAGAGAATGCCTAATTCTTCTTCTTTAATAATCTGAATAGACTGACGTAACTGTTCTCCACAATCACATCGAATAGAACCAAAGACATCACCAGTTAAGCATTCAGAATGCACTCTGACCAATACATTCTCCCTATCTTCTACATTACCCATTACTAATGCCAAATGCCCTTCATCACTATCGTCTTTGAAAAGATGAATCTTGAATTCGCCTTCAAGTATAGGCAATCGTGCAGAGACAATGCTCTTGAGTTCTGAAAGTAATTGATTGTCATAAGTAGAATTAGAATTATTTTGGATTATTCTCTGGACTCTCATCTAAGATTTCTATCCTATATATTCACAACTTTGTTTAATGATCATTAAATTGGCAAATAATATTCTTTTTAATATCGAGTTTAAATAGTTGAATGGAAATCCTATTTAAAATCCTTTTTGAGAATATTTTTTAGAATTTTTTTTATCCTATCCCTTTCAGACAATGGCTTTCCTGCTGAGTCAACTGCGTAACAAGATCCGTTGATGATCTTTGTAACTATCTCTCCTTTTGCAATACTACTTCCCTTAAGATGTGGTGCATCGAGTAGCCCTATTCTAAACGCCTTTCCTAGTGTTATTGGATCGGATAAAGGATCTTTTGACTCTTTTGAAGCAATCTGTCTTATTCCATCTAAAAGTATCCTTGCTTCTTCAATTAGCTCATTCTTTCTTTTTTGAATAACAGGATCGGCTAACATGTTAGGTATTCCTTCTATACAGCTTTGAATAACATGTCGTGCAATCTTACAGCTTTCTATAATATCATCAGCCGTAGCTGCATGATCTGCTTCAATATAACTAACTAGGTGCATTATCTCCGGATTAAGCGCCATCTGCATCATTATAGAAGCGGCCAATCTACCTTTAGCGGCATCTAAATCTGATGGATATCTTAGAAGCCCAGTTCTAGTTTGAGTATAAATAGTGAATTTTTCATCTTCGAGTTCTTTGATTATCTCCTGTTTTGCAACCTGTTTTGCCAAATCCATCTGAAAGCTTTCACCCATTGGGAGATCAAACATGCATGTACATATGAAGTGCTTTACACCCATTTGCTTAGCATTATAAGCCGATAAATATGTATCAGCTACCGCAATTACATCTGATGATTCTCTCAATTCAAAATGGTGTGGTTCATTTACTTCAACAGGAATTCCTCTTTCACCATGCCATCTCATGAGTTCTTGATGTTCTTTGATTGCCTCTTCTAGTTCTAGGGGTCCTCGCCCATCGAGTTTACTGAACCAGAAAATCGGTATCGCTGCAAAACAATTGTTGATGGTCTTCACAAGCATCTCTGCCATTTTAATTAAATCATCGGTTCCCTGATAACATCTCATCAAAGGAAAGTTGCCACATCTTGAGGCTTTAAAGAGTTGCTTGAAATCCCCTGTATTTCTAGCTGGAACACCTCCTGCTCCCTTACGACCTGGATTTTGCTTTTCTGGATGGAAAAAATTCTCCTGTGCGTCTTGATCAATAGCTATGGATATTACATCCAAGACTTTTGATTTTGAGACCTTCTCAATTGCTTCCAGAGTTTCTTGTAGAGTTGATAATCCTAAATGGTGTCTTAAAACTGGAAATGGTTTTTTCCAATTAATACGATCGATTATGTTATCAGGATATGAAATCGTTTTTTCTGAACTAATTTGACCGCGAAGGTATGTAATAGCATCCTCTATATCTGTACTAACAAAGATTTCATCGAAAATCTCAATCTTTTTAGCAACATTAGCAACTTGAGGAGTACCAGCGAAGATATATTTCTTGCCAGCTTTAAGAAGCCCTGCTTCTTCAAGAGCTATTTTAAATTGTTTAAGATGGTATTCGCCTGATTCAGGCATAAGCCGATAGCTAACGCCAATAAGATTTGGATCTGTTTCTATTATTGCTCCGATAAAGATCTCAACTGGAACAGCAGGACCTAGAAAAATAGTCTTGTATCCTTCATTTTCTGCAAATCTTAGAAAGTTGATGATGCCAGCAACATGAACGTCTTCACCCAAAGCCCCAGCGACTAATACTTTCCTCTTCTCTTTCTTTGCCAAAAATATCACTCTCGTATTCATTATACCTGAATTAAGGATTTACCTATGACTGAATAAGCGGTCTCTGGATCCACTTGACTTAGCAATCCAGTTGCCCAAAGCACATAATCGTTATCAATAAAAAGCTTAGGGTCTTTTGGTTTGAGAATAAAACTTTCATTTGGATCAAAAATTGCTTCTGAGAGAATTCTTTTATGATTTTTTGCATATACAATACCCCCTCCAGATCCTAGGATGTTTTTGACTTTACTTAGATCTTTTCCCTCTTGAATAAATGATACTCCTGAAGGAAGATTGATCTTTACTAGATGCCCTGAGTGTCTCTTTACTGCAATCCTGACAGCAATTCTGGATAAGGCCTCATCAAAAGCCCGATCTTTTTTGCTTTTAGAGATAAAAGCAACGCTATCTTTCAAATATTGAGCCTTTTCTTGAATGCTCTGTTCTTCCTTCAATCCCTCTTCACCAAGAACTGATTTGAATTCTTTAATACCTGCTTTCTCAATTATACTAAAGACATTATATCTTAATCCAAGATCTCCCTCAACAGTCCTCTTCAAGTATGGTTCCTTAAATCCACGTACTATTACATTGTCCTTATCTGTGATCCCTTCTGATGCTGAGTATACATTGGTTGTAGCTCCGCCAACTTCTATTGTAAGCAGATCTCCAATCCCATTATGATTCCCTATTCCTTTTGCTAAGAGTTCCACAGCCTTTAATGAAGCTGATGGAGTTGGAATAATTATATCGACGAATTTTTTTATTTTATCAAGGCCTTTAGCTTCTATTATTCTTTCAAGAAATATTTTTCGAATTTCTTTTTTTGTAGGTTCAATGTTCAGCCTCCATAATTCCGGCATTACGTTTTCAGTGATTCTTGTAGGCTTTTTAAATTTCGTTAATATTTTTTCAACCTTCTCTGAGGCTGATTTATTGCATGCAATTATTATCGGTGATTTGATTTTTGATTCAGCAAGCATCTGTGCATTGTTTAACACTGTTTTTTCATCCCCGCCATCAGAACCACCGGCCAAAAGAATTATGTCGGGATTTTGGGCTTCGATTCGCTTCAACTCTTCTCGATTAAGGCTGTAGGAATAAGTACATATGACATTCGCACCTGCTCCTAAAGCAGCCTCTTTTGAAGCTTCAACCGTAAGCTCTGGAACAAGTCCTATAGCAATCATTCTTAATCCACCAGCAGCACTGCTACAAGAAAGCTGATGGTTGAATTTCCGCTTCTTTAGATCTTCTATTTTTAGATCAATGCTGTTTAGTGCTTTTTCTAATCCAATGGTAATATCGGTCTGTACTGTTGAAGGCGATTGTGCTCTAGCTATCATTGAAGCTTTTTCCAAATCAATTATTATGATCTTAGTGAAGGTGCTGCCAAAGTCTATTAGAATTGCGTTCATTAGTTAACTTCCTGATAAATAGTATCAATAACAGGTTAAAGTTCAAGTATTGATATAGTAGTCTCAAGGATTATCAATTATGGTTTTCCAGTTTCGACAAGCTCTTTTATTTCATCTATACTAATGCTATCCAATCCTAACTTCTCCATTGTTCTACCTTTTTCATAGAAATTTATATTTAGATCTTTTTTTAGTAATGCGGTAGCTTGATAGATGAAAGAGTCAACCATAAGTGTAGGTACTTTTATTTTCTTTCCTAATGAAGATAGTGGAACTAGACTTGTTGGAACCTCCTCCCAAATATATCGATGATTTACGCTATGTGGACTTTCGATCCCTCTATATGCATGTGTATTCTGAACAGCTTCATATAGATCTGCTCCCTCTGAACCATAGGCTTGATATAACCAACCTCTTGCAGAAATTACTTCAACTCCCATTGCTTTAGCTACAGCGATCCTCTCTTGATCAACGTCTTCAATAATTGATGCAGTATGTTCTGTAATTCCATCTACATAATATTCAAATTCCTCTCTTCTATCTATACGAGTGGCATTGAGAATTGTAATGGGAACATGGAAAATACCGCCTAGATTACTTAGACTTGTTTTAAGAACATTTTCCGTAGGTGTAAACTGAGGGTAGGCTCCCTGCACCAATTCTATTACTTCTTTGGTTCTATCGGAAGGTATGGCAGCAATATCGACGCTATTTTTTACTCCCAATATTCTAACAGATCTCGGTCTAAAACGCCTTGCTGTATAAATAAATGTCTGAGTCTCTGCAATAGTTACGTTTGGTGCTTTCTTGCCTTTTCTTTTATAATAATCATGTATTGTTCTGCAAAATTCAATTGCTCCAAAAAATCTTCCAGGATTTAATAAAATAATTTGGTCGTCTTTAAGATATGGTGCACATTTTTCAGCGAGAAATTTATGTCCTGTAGCAGGCACTGCAATCATAATTAGTTTTCTATCCTTAATCGCTTCACCAATATTAAAAGTAATTTTGTTTAATTTTGCAAAAATACTTTTGATATCCTCTTCTATAGGTTTCTCTGTTATCGGTGTTAAGGAATATTCATGAGTTATTTCAGTATCTAATTGTTTCATACTTTCTTTAAATATCCCCTCAGGAAATATACTCTCTTCCAATTCTGGAGAATATCTTAGATATATTCCACCCAGTGGCTGAATTATATGGATGTTTTCTGGAGTTCTATTATACAGATTAACATCATGCCCAATTATTGAAAGATAAGCAGCCATAGCCCTTCCACCATGACCGGCTCCTAATACTGCGATCTTTAATTTATCTACCATCATAACCACTTTTAGAGCGAGCTCTATAATTTCTAATTAGAATATTTGCTATACTTTCGCAACTGCTAGATAGCCTTGAACTCTCTTGTTTTCGATTATCTCAGAGGGTTTTCCTTCAAAGACTATACTTCCACTTCGAATGATGTATACTCTATCGCTTAACTCCAAAGCCAATGGCGTATTCTGCTCAACCAAAATGATTCCGTGACCCATGCTCTTTATTTCATAAAGTATTTTTCTTATGCTCTCAACTATTGAAGGTGCTAATCCTTCGCTGGGTTCATCAAACATTAACAAAGTCTTTTTTCCGATAAGGCTTCTGGCAATCGTCAACATCTTTTGTTCTCCACCACTCAGATTTGAAGCTTTGGTGTTTGAGTATTTTTTTATAATCGGTAGTAAATTCATTACTCTATTTATTCCTTCATAGTCCTCGGTTCCAGCTGCTGCCACTTTAAGATTTTCCCGAACTGTCAGCTCACCGAATAATTTCCTATCTTCTGGCACCCAACCAATTCCATTTCGAGATATTTTATCTGGTGGCCAACTAGTTATATTCTGGTCTTCAAAAATAATATTCCCTCTTTTTGGTTTGTTTATCCCCATAATTGCTTTAAGGGTCGTAGTCTTTCCAGCTCCATTTCTCCCGAGTAATGCTACAGTTTCTTCCTTACCTACATCTAAAGATACATCAAAGAGTGCTTGTCCTTCCCCATAATAAACATCTATGTTTTTTACCTCAAGTAGGACCAATTTAACTCCCCCTTAGATATACTTCCCGAACTTTTTCATTTGCTGTAACTTCCTTTGGCGTTCCATCTGCTATAATTCTCCCTTGATGCATAACACAAATCCTTTTAGAAAGCCCTAATACGACCTCTATCTTATGCTCCACCATAATTATAGTATATTTCGAGGATAATTCCTGAATAAAATCGCACATCTCTTTCGTCTCTTCAGCTGTTAGTCCGGCTGTAACTTCATCAAGCATCAAAAGTTTTGGTTCAGATGAAACAGCCATACCTATTTCTAATCTTTTTTTGTGTCCATGCGGGAGACTATCAGCTAATTTATCTTTAAATTCTAATAATCCAACCCTTTGTAGAATTTTATCTACATCCTCGTTGCAAATGCCATCTTTAGAAATTGTAGATAGCAGATATTTGGGACCATTAATTCTGGCAACTTGAGCAGAAGCTCTTATATTCTCAAAGATCGTTAAATTTGGGAAAATTGATGGTATTTGAAAGGTTTTTACAATGCCCATTGCAACCCTTTCATTCGCTGAAAGATTTGTTACATCTTTATCTTCAAAAACGATTTTGCCATGGGTAGGTGGGTATTTACCTGCGACTAGATTAAATAGTGTGGTTTTTCCCGCTCCGTTGGGACCGATAATTGCTATAAATTCATCTTTATCTACTTTGAGATCTACATTATCTACTGCCTTAAGTCCTCCAAATTCTTTAGATAAAGAGGTGGTTTCAAGAAACATGCCACTTGACCTTTTTTAGGTCTCTAATATCCTAGGTCTGAGCAGGACAGTACTATTTGCTCTCCTTCTTTTTTACCTTTGATTTCATAGACATCATATTCGTCTGGAATTCCTTGTCCTACTTCATCAAGTTCTTTTACTCTTACAAAATATGCTTCCTGCACTACTTGTCCATCGCAAGCTCTGAAATATTCATCACCTTTTGTTCTATCGTAATTGTGATCATCAAGTTCCTCTTTGACTTTTTTAGAATCTGTTGTACCGGCACTGTCTATAGCTGCAGCCCATTCATGAACTGCTTCATATGTTCCAATAGAATAAGTATCGGGTAATTCATTATATTCGTTAAAATATGCTTCGGAATATTTACCCGTACTCTCATAAGGAAGTTTCCAGTAGAAGTCAAGAAAAGAGTGAACGCCAGCCATCAGATCTAATCCTATCGCCATGGTGTCAGTTAGAGTATTGTTCATAGAGAATACGAACATCTCTTCTTTCATATTGAATCCAGAAACCTGTTTTAATATATTCTGGAGGTCTGTTCCCAATTGTCCACCTATCACTAATCCTTCCGGTTCTGCTGCTTTTGCTGTTGTTAAGAAAGATGAAAAGTCTGTTGTTCCCAGTGGTGCAGCAACATTACCTATAATTTCGCAACCTGCTGCTTCGAGTCGCTCTGTCATGTATTTATTCATTTCATGTCCTCCTGAGTAATCCGGAAAAATTACATACCACTTCTTTGCATTCTCAGCACAGAAATCCGCACATGCATTTGATATCATGGCAGTATTTGGAAGCATGAAGTAGGTATAAGGGCTACGATTTTCAGCTAGTTGAGTTTCAACAACAGGGATACAACCCGCCATATAGATCTTTTTTTGTCTTTTCATATAGTCGTTTAGAGTGTTTACAATATGTGTGCCCAAAGTCCCAATTATTGCCTCAACTTTAGCAGTTTCAACAAGTTCTGTTGCTCTTCTTATGGCAACTCCGGGATTGAGTTCATCATCTCTAACAAAAGCCTCAATCTGTTTACCTCCTAAGATCCCTCCTGATTCGTTTACTTCTTTTACTGCTAACATTGCCCCATCAAGCATCTTCTTACAATTGCCTGAATAGGGTCCAGTTAATCCCATCATTATTCCAAGTCTTATTGTGGGCTTAGAAGGTTGTGAAGTTGGACCTCTAGTCATAAAATAATATCCTGATCCTAATGCTGCTGCAGCAATTGCTGCTCCGACAGCAGCCTTTACAAATGTCCTTCTATTTACTTTTTCTCCTTTGCTCATAGAGTAGAGCTCCTAAAAATGCAGTCCTATAATTGATTAAATTGATGCGATTTTAAAAGTATTTAATTTTTTAGTAAGAGATAATGAAATGCTTAAAAAGAAATTGTAAGTTAATATCTTCACTCATTTGAAAAAGGTACTTTCAATGTCAGCTATAGCCTTTAAGGGATTCAAACCTTGGTACGGTTTGTTCATCGCTGTAATATTGTTCGCTATAGCTCCATCATTCATGCCGCTCTCAATAGTTTCAGATATTTTAGTATTCTTCATTGTTGTATTAGGTTTTGATCTTCTATTTGGGCATACAGGATTCCTTTCTTTTGGGCATTCTGCATTTTTTGGATTAGGAACTTATGGTACTGCAATTTTTCTTAAATATGCTATGCTTGGGAAAATTCCAATACCTCCTACTTGGTACTGGTTAGCATTAGTAATTGGTGTAATAGTAGCTACAGGAGCAGGTGTTCTTTGTGGTTATCTAGCTTTAAGAAGACCAGGTGTTTACGGTACCTTTATCACGGTGGCCTTTCAGCAAGCAATGTGGTGGCTAATGTTAAAATGGTATTGGGTTACTGGTGGAGAAAATGGATTAGTCAATCTTCCAAATTTAACTATTAAATTACCTGGATTGCCTCAAATATCTTTAGGAGATCCTTTTTCTGCTTATTTCTTTAATCTGTTGATTGCAATACCGATAATATGTCTTGTATATAGATTGATTCATTCCCCTTTTGGTTTAATTTTAAGAGCTATCAAAGATAATGAAGAGAGAATGAGGTTTCTGGGCTATAATGTTCATAAATATAAGCTCTCATCATTTACTCTCTCTGCTTTTTTGGGAGGAGTTGGCGGAGCACTTTATGTAAATTATTACCAATTCACTGCTTTACATACCATTGATTGGTTGGCCTCAGGAGATATAGTCATTATGGCGGTACTAGGAGGTTCTGGAGTGTTTTGGGGCCCATTAATTGGTTCGGCTCTCTATATCATCATAAAGGATTTCTTGACTTTCTATACATGGTGGTGGCGTATTTTTGTAGGCTCTTTAGCAATTCTAGTAATGCTATTCTTCAGAAAGGGTGTATGGGGCATTTTAACTTCAGTATCAAGAAAATTGGTTGGTAAGCAATCATGATTCAATTAGGACCTGAATTAATAATATCAGCAATTCTAAATGGTCTATCTATTGGAATGATGTTAGTTATTGGTGCTTTAGGTTTGGCAATGATATTCGGGCTTATGCACATTGCAAACTTTGCTCATGGTAACTTTTTTGCTTTAGGAGCATACATGGCCTATAGTGTTTTTCTATACACAAATAATTTCTATCTTGTCATACCTTTGAGCTTCCTAAGTGTTGTAGTGGTAGGATTGATACTCGAACCTACATTATTAAGAAGATTATATGATAGGCCAGTAGTGGATTCTCTAATAGTGATGTTTGGAGTCCTTCTTATTACATACGATATTATAGAGATGATTTGGGGGAGTGTAGGTTTACCATTTAGCGCACCACCTGAACTCTCAGGAGCAATATCTTTTGGCATTATTGAATACCCAGCATACAGAATCTTTCAAATCAGCGCATCTGCATTTGTTGCCTTTTTCTTTTGGCTATTCTTGAAGAAAACAGAGGTAGGATTGCTAATAAGAGCTGGTGTTCAAAACAGAGAGATGGTTCAGGCTTTGGGAGTTGATATAAAAAAAGTATTTCTAATAGGTTTTAGCTTAGCTGTTGGAATAGCTGGTCTAGCTGGAGTATTTGCAGCTCCATTAATGCAAGTATTTCCTCTCATGGGTAACGATATCATAATAAAGATTTTCATTGTTGTTGTGGTTGGTGGCATTGGTAGTTTTAGAGGTACCGTATTAGCGGGATTAATATTAGGATTTGCTTCAGCTTTTGCAGCCTTAATTTGGCCACCTTTAGCTGACATCGTTATCTATTTGCTTATGGGAGTGATCATTATTGCAAAACCTGGAGGCATATTAGGCGAAGGAGAAGTATTTGGTTAGAAGCATATTTCAATTCAGATAATTGTCATTGATCACTTACCATAATTTCGACTATCTCTTTATAATTTCTTAGACTATTAAAAATATAATCTGGATTATGTTCTTTTAGGACATCATAACTATGATATCCTGTAGCTACTGCAATTACCAATGCAGAAATTTTTTTCCCACATTCTATATCTCTTATTGAATCTCCAATCATTATGACGGATTTTTTTGTAAATTCGATTCCGAATTCCTTTCTTGCTTTTTCAAGAGATTTTCTAAGGAGACCATCCCTATCCTTTGCCTCTTCTCCAAAAGTAAGAATATCGAAATATTTTAACAAATCAGTGACTTTAAGAATTTTACTAGCTATTCTACTAGTACTACCGGTCATCAGCCCTATAATAAAACCAAGATTAACTAGTTCTTTTAAGAGTTCATCAACACCGGGAAGCATATATTTATCTGCGTTTTTAATCTCACTAACACTTTTGAAGAATTTATCTGCAATGCAATCTAAAGCATTATCAAGTCTCTTTTCAATTACTTCTTGTTCAATTCCCTTGAGTTCACCTAACTCTCTTATTATATTAGGTATGGTTTTACCTGCAAAATCTATTTCATCCAAATTGGAATTAATTCCATAGATTTCTTTGAATGTCTCGGAGAATGCGACATTGTAGTGTTCCATAAAATTGACCAGAGTATCATCCAAATCAAAAATAATGAACTTATTAATCATGAAGTCACCCTATAGTAGATCGCAACCATTTTGCATAGCAAATGTTTTCCCGAAGTAATCATAAAAGATTCATAAAAATCTTGGGATATGAAATATATTCGGATAAAGAGTATCAAAATATTTTATTTATCGTCCAACAGCTTCATCTAATTTCCTATGACCCTCCAAGCTTACATCAAGTTTAAAGGGATATTTTATTGATTCTAATTCTTCTCCAACTATCTCTATATCTTCAAGATTGATTGTTCCTAATCCCATTCTCTCAGCTTTTTCAAAATAGAATAGCCTCTTCATATCAAATCCAACGATCTCTCCAGCTACAGCATCTGCAGCCCAAGCATCTTGAGAAGCGATTATTAATCCCAATTCAACACTGTATCCATTTGCCGGAGAACCCGGCCCATGAAGCCCCCATAATCCATCTATAATAGCATAATTTGGAGGAGCAATTTGACAAATATCCAATAGTGATCGAGAGACGTTGATTCCAACATCATATGGTTCTCCCTTCCAAATTTTTCGTTCATGAAATTTCTTAAATTTCTTTACTTCAGGCAAAACACCAAACATATTCTTTATTGAAAATGTTAAAGCAGAATATGGATCTGCTTGAGTCTTCATTGTGGGAATTGAAATCCTTACACTTTTAAGAAGTTTTTCTGGCAGCCTTAGCACATAATCCTCTGCATACATTTCTCTATCAGATGGATCTAGCCACTTCAGGCCATTTGTAGCAACATAGAATTGAGGATCAGGAATCGTGCATTCAATCAGTTTTTCTTTGCTTGAGTTAATTAGCTCCAAACCATATTTTTTTACTAATGCATAGGTATTATATTTCTCGAAAGCATCCTCAGCGGTACCAAGCATTGTATCAGATTCTATAACAGCTATCTTTGATGTTCTTTCTTTCACTAACTTTATCACTGCTTCTAATGTTTCAAAATTTGTAGCCATACCTTTAATTATCGGTTTTTTAGGAAGTCTAACAAGATTTGGTTTAAGCGTCACAAAAGAATCCTTCTTGATTGTGTCATCGAATCCCCCAGCCAATTTCACTGCGTCTTTAATAGTATCATAGGTATCTTTGTAATTCTGTGTTTTTAATACGGCTACTTTAACACGTTCAGTCAAAGCTTTTCAAACCTGATATGATTTAGCGATAATTGAAAAAGAAAAAAACCGATGAGAGATTATTTTCCAAATATGCCCAGAGTTCCACCTATTAATCCAAAGATGATTGCTAGCGCTCCTATTCCTAAGATTGCATAACGCCAAGGATCAACTGGTATAAACCATACAGATATCAGATATATATTCAGTAAAGATGTCAAGAAGACTATAGCTCCACCGAATCCTAAGGAACCTTGCCAAATTACAAATGCACCAAGAATAATAATTAAACCTAGTACTATACCAGCAACAATCCCTGCCCACCAGTAAGGTGCTAAAAATGCTGGGACAAAAGCGATATAAAGCCATGCAAAAGCTGTTGCAGCAACTCCAGCTAGCATTGTCAAAATTCCTGATATTAATGAACATGCTGTAGCCTTACTTGCTTTGGGTTTAGGCGGAAGCCAAAGAGGGGGGAAATCGAAAAATTGAGACATATATTAGCAACTCTCTTTAATTTATCCTAACTTCATATATATTACGTTTATTTCTTAAGATTTTCTTCATATCTACTCATTAATAGAGAATTGTGAGCTAAATTGAAAGAAATTATTCGGCCTTATGTAATAATTGGCGGGAATATGAGTATCGATGGTAAAATAGCTCCCAAAGATGGAATGGGTTCAGGTTTGTCTCAATTCATGAGTGATGAGCTTGTGTCGCGTTTACATAAATTGAGGTCAGAAGTAGATGCTATAGTAATTGGTATAAACACAATTATAACCAATAATCCTCTTTTAACTGTTAGAGCTGTTAAAGGAAGAAATCCATTACGTATTGTTTTTGATAGCGAGGCAAGAACGCCTATAGATTCAAATATTTTTTCTTCAGATGCAGATACCATCATTTTTGCTTCACAAAAAGCATCTCCTGATCGTATTGAGTCTATTAAGGAATTGGGCGCTGATGTTCAAATATGTGGAGAGAATAAGGTAGATGCCAAATCTGCTTTGAATAAAATGCATGAAATGGGTTTAAAAAGAGTATTGGTTGAGGGTGGAGGAAGGATTCGATGGAGTTTTCTTAAAATAGGGGCAGTTGATGAGATATTCTTATTTCTATCTCCAATAGTGATTGGTGGCAACGACACTCCAACATTTGTAGATGGCTTAGGTTTTAATAGTATTAATAACTGCGCCCGTTTCAAATTGAAAGAGTTCGAAAAGATAGATGATGTTTTATTCCTAAGGTATCTAGCCATTTAAAAAAACGCAATTAAATTTATTTTACTAATCATTTTGTTTGAATAGACTAAAAGTCCTTCCTCTTATATCTATCAGATTTGAATTTGTATCTTTTGCGACTTTTTGAGCAATTTCTTCGATCTGTTCATTTTTTAAAATATTTTTTTGGATTTTTACTTTAACAAGTTTATTGGTTTTTAATTGATTATTCAATTGCTCAATAAAGGTTGAAGTAATACCTTCTTTTCCGATCCAAATTCTTGATTTTATCGTGCTTGCTTTTTTCTGCAATCTTTTTATTTTTGCTTTCTCAATTTTTTCTCTCTCGTTAAAGGGAACCTTTTCACTGTGTTGCATTTTAGACAAGTTAAAACAACTCTGGAATTATTATCAGATCTTAATCTAACCCTACAGTTTGTACCTGGTACAAGTAGATTTCCACATCCCTTACATATGAACATTTTTAGGTTCTTTGGTAGTCCCAATTGACACTTCATTCCAATCTTTCTTGCAAGGGTCACATATCTTTTGGCCAGATCAGGATCTTCTTTGAGTGATTTCTGAGCCAATTCCATTAATATCTCTATTCTTTCCCTTGCGATTCTTTTTGTTATTTGTCTTTCATGATTCATTGGGGTCCAGTTTTATATCTTTGAAAGTAATGTTAAATTTTTTGGAAGAAAAATGTTAACTTTAATATTAGCAGAATCTGCACTCGAGCTAGTTCCAAAGAATATATTAGGCCATCCCGCTGTTGTAAGCCATACCAAGAAAAGTGGAAAATCTGCAAATGAAATATTGCTTGATAGATCCTATCACCATAGAGCGATGACAGATTTAAAAGATGCCGAAAAAAGAGGAAGGCCCGATATAATCCACATGGCTTTACTAGAGGCGCTTGGAACACCGTTGAACAAAGAAGGGTTATTGCAGATTTATGTCCATACTATTGATAATCACATAATCAAAGTTTCTTCAAAGGCAAGATTGCCAAAGAATTACAATAGGTTCATAAGTTTACTTGAACAGCTTTACAAACTAGGAAGAGTCCCAGAGTCTGGAGAATCTTTACTTTCTATTAAGAAAGCGAAATTACAAAACATTATTAATAGAATAAAACCTTCAAAAGTGATTGTTTTTTCTTCGGTTGGTAAACCTAAAACTCTAAAAGAAGTATGTAAGAAAATTTCACATAAGGAAAAACCACTAATAATCATTGGAGGCTTTCCCCATGGACGTTTAACTAATGAGATATTACATGTTGATGATTGTGTATTTTCAATTGATAGAAACACACTTGAAGCGTCTGTGGTAACATCCAGAATCATTTATGAATATGAAGTTGCAATAGGCTTAGATGAAAAAAGAGTGGATCTCAAAACTCAAGGTAAAGGATAATGTCTGAAGATAAAGAACTTGAGATTTGGAGGCGTCGAAGACTTCTTCAAATGAAAAGAGCTATGCTTGCTAAGAAAATTGAAAAGGATGAAAAATCTCAAGAACCAAAAAATAAGAAAAAAAGTCCCGATACTTATTTAAAGAAAATTCTAAAAGGTAGAGCATGGGAAGTTCTTGAAACCGCAAGACATCAATACCCCAAGGAAACCGCACACGTTGAGAAAGAATTAATACGCCTAACATCTTCCGGAGAGATAAAAGAAGTTCTTGATGGTGAACAATTACTTTGGCTATTTCGCTCACTTGGTATCGATGTAAGGCTAGACACTAAGATTCGGGTATTAGAAGATGGAAAATTAAAGACGATCTCTGAAAAGATTAAAGAAGACTAATTGAATAATTCCATTTTACTAGCTTCTTATTCTTTTGTATTAAATTCTATTTTACTTATTTTAGTTGCGTGACTGATTTAAGATGAATGTTAGAATTTGTGAGCCTCAAACCAGCGATGAATTTGATGATTATTATGAATTGAGGTGGATTGTTTTAAGAAAGCCTTGGAAGCAACCTAAAGGAAGTGAGAAGGATGAAGATGAGAACAATTCCACACACATTATGGCTTGTATTGGAAAAGAAACCGTAGGAGTTGGTAGAATTCATCTTAAATCTAAAGAAAAGATGCAAATTAGATACATGGCAGTTAAAGAAAATTATCGTAGTAAAGGTATAGGAACTCTTGTATTGGAAGAGCTTGAAAAACGAGCGAAGAATAAACAGATTAAGCATATAGTATTAAATGCTCGAGAGAATGCACTTCAGTTCTATATCAAAAATGGCTATTCAATAGTAGGAAAAGGCGATACTTTATTTGATAGTATCAATCATTGGAGAATGCAAAAGGATCTTGATGTCATAGACAATTAGCATGTATTCTTAGTAGAATGTATTAAAGGTCTAGAATAAAATTAACTTGCATATGGTTTTAAAATGGTACTAAGAATCAAAGGAAAAGAGCTTGAGAAAATTGTAGCTCATAGTAAAAGTGAATCTCCATTAGAGGCTTGTGGTATTTTAATCGGAAGTAAGGAGGGAGCTACATTAACAGTTAAAGAAGTCCATAAGACTAGAAATATCTTAAAATCTTCTGACAAGTATCAAATTGATCCAAAAAAGCAATTGGAAATTTTTTTAGATGCTGACAAAAAGGAGTTGGACGTAATTGGTTTTTACCATAGCCATCCGTTTTATAATGCAGACTATTCTTCAACTGATCTTTCTTCTGCTAATTATCCAAACCACCTATACCTCATATATTCCATAAAAGATAATGAATTCAAATGCTTTCTCTGGAACGGAGAAAATTTCGATTCTGAACATATCGAGAAATTTGATTAGCACATTCTACTTTAGCAATTTTGAATGACCTATTTCAATTCTGTTTTTGCTTTAATAATATGCATGATGTCGCTTCTGGATATTATGCCTATTAGTCCTCCTTTATCAACGACAGGAAGTCTTCCAATATTATGTTTTGACATTTTTGTCATAGCATCCACAATAGGTTCATTAGGTGTAGTTAAAATTAGATCTTTCCTTTTTGTCATTATATGGCTAGCTTTTGTAACAGTCCACTTTTCTTTCGGAACTTTTTTTACATCTTGAATTGTTACGCAGCCAGTAAGTTCACCTTTTTTAACAACTGGAAAACCACCATGTTTATGCTTGAAAAAATTCTCAATGATTTCATTTGCTGTGGTGTTCTCAGATATTGTGTGAACTTTCTTCGTCATTATATCACTAACATTAAAACCTGCTAATGCTTCTCCAACTATTGTCTGCTTCATACTACTTTCAGAGCCGTTTTTTACAAACCATCCGATAAAAATCAGCCATATACCACCTATAATTCCCCCAATAATAACATAAACAAAACCAATGAACATAAGAAAATAAGCGAACGCTACACCTATCTTACTCGCTATATTTGTGGCTTTGACCAGATCATTCGTTCTTTTCCATAAACCCGCCCTAAGCATTCTGCCACCGTCGAGTGGGAAAGCTGGTAAAAGGTTGAAAGAACCAAGCGCAGCATTTATCAACATACCATAATGAAGGGGTGCTAAGACTAATTGGCTATAATTTAATTGTTTCAAACCATACCAAAGAATTCCAAAAATTAATGCGAGTATATAACTGGTAACTGGACCTACAATCGATACTTTAAACTCAACTGAAGGATCTTTTGGTTCTTCAGTTATTTGGGAAACTCCTCCGAAGATGAAAAGTACAATTCTCGATGTGCTCAAATTAAGTTTTTTTGCGACATAGGAATGGGATAGCTCATGAAGTAATACAGAGATGAGAAGTAAAAGAGTGGATATTATTCCTATTATCCAATAGGATTTTGTTGATAGGTTGGGATATTGAGATGGAAGATATCCAATTGATAGGGTCCAAGATATGAAGACCAAAGCTAAAAACCAAGTATAATGTAGGACTATAGGGATACCTATGAGATTCCCAATCTTTACTGACAATTGGCTTCACAATTATATCTACAATAGTCGATTAAGGTAAATATTTCGATATAAAAATAGTGTTGAATCAATACTGGTTAATTTTTTGAAAGCAAAAGCAGCCCAATAGAGTGCGCGTTAACTCATTTATTCGAATTCTTTTATTCCAATTATTTCAATGCTTTCAACAGGTAATTCTGGAAAGGAATTTTTGACTTCGTTTTCAGCAAATACACTTGCTTCATTGAATATTTGAATTGCTGATTCGTTTTTCAATTCAGAAGGATTTTCTTCAATAGCTTGTATTCTAGAACTTAAAGTAAAACTATCCAACTTTGTTGTAATGTCCTCCAGTTCATAGGAGAACTTTGGCATATAATCAGAGATTTCATCCTTAATCTTTTCAAGAACATTGCCAACCGAGACCACCATAACAAAAGAAATTTCTGAAAAGATCTGAAGAGTCTCCAACCTAATTATAACCTGCTCGAGTACGAGTTCACATTGAAAGATTATTTTGAATAATTTTCTCATTTCAACGCATTCGCTAGCATATAATTTCGCATGAGCAGAATCATCAGTTTGTTTTGAGGCAATACATTTACTGAAAAAGTCTAGATCCCTACGCTTAATTTTGAGTTTTACTATTCTTAGTTCTTCTTTTTGATCTTTTAAATAACAAATACAAAAAGAGATATAGTTTTTCAGAGATCTTCTAAATATTTTCTCTCTCTTAATTCCTAGAAATGGGCTTTTATCGCCTACCTTTGAGAGCACGTGTTGTAATTCTGTCAAAATAATTCACTAGATGATTAATTAGCGGGACTATTAGTTAAAGCGAAATTGTAGTATAAATAATGCTAACATATTCTTTTTTGATTTGAAGGAAAATAGGGGTTAATTTTTAATCATTTATGTATGTAAAAGGAAATCAAGTATTCACAATCCTTTAATTACTTGAAAAACCGTTTAATCAAATCATCTTTATCCAAGGTCCATTTTCAGATTTGAAGTGGTATTCTAAGGATGTTTAAATTAGTTCTATATTTTGATGGTAATGCTGAATATTCCTCAAAAGATGATTCTATTATCAATACCTTAAAGAAAATAAATAAGAAATGGGAAATAGATTTTGAGGTGATAAATTCATCAAGTTTAAGCGAGGATAAGTGTCAAAAACTAAAATCTGAGATAAGATCTATTCCTCCTCAAGTCAGAGGTAAAATAGTGAGTTCAGGGAATCACATTCTCCCTCTATCCAGGCAAAAAAATCTGAATCTCACCAACACAAGAATTCTACTATTTTATCGATATGATTTGCCCATTAATGTGTTTCCACATTTATTAGGAATGACTTATAATACAATCGAAGACCATCTTAATAAGATACTGAAATACGGTCCAAGGGATTATGCTGATGCAAAAGGCTTACTAGAAAATCCTATACAAAAAATACTCTCCGAATTTCCAGGTATATTAGAGCCTAACTTGCAGTTTGTTGACCTGAATGTATTATTGGAAAATGGAGAAATTGACATTCTGTGCAAAGATGAAAAAGATAATTTTGTAGTGATTGAAATTGAAACAATTGCAAAAGATATAGCTTTTTCTCAAGTTTGCCGTTTGGCTACAGAATTTTCCAAAGCGAATGATATTGATATGGATAAAATTAGAATGGTGATAGTATGTATTGATTTTTCACAAAACATCATTAAATCGTGCAAAGCTGCAGATGTAGAACTCTACAAATTAAAGATTGAAAGAATTGATGATTAAAAATAGTTCAGATTCGATTACTCTATAGATATTATTTGAGGCAATTTTCCAGCCAATCCAACAATATTATCCTTAATTATTATGCTTCCCCTTACACCTTCAATTCTTTTTGCTAATTCTAATCCTTTTTTTATTGATATTTTTAGATCTTTTGTTTTAACTTCATTGCACAAAGAAGTTGAAACCGCATCCCCTAAAGCTGCATTATCTGCTACTACTGTAGCAGCATCCGCGTCACCTAAGCTAAAGCCAGGACCTACCGTAGCTGAACTGGTTCCAATGCCTATTGGCGTATCCTTTGGAGATATTCTCAAGCCAAAATTTTCTGAAAAAAATGGAGAACCTGTATTTATTGCAATGTTGATTTCTCTTTTTGAAATTGCTGATATTTCTCCACCATTCTCGACAATTGCTATTTCAGCACCGTGTTCAATCATCTTTTCTACTGCTAAGTCAGAGATTGCTCCGGCTACAGCCGCCATTGGTCCAACATTGGCGAATTCGGCTGCATAGGCCATACGCTTGATTACCTCAGGCGAATCGGAATTTATTTGAATTGGACTTAATGCTTTTAAAAAAATTGGGTTTTTTAGAGCATATTTCTCGACTTCTAGTCTATTTCTTCGTATGGATTCTAGAGCATTTGAAGCAACTTTGTTTGAATCAGTTTTAATAAATACATCTGCATCGGCTATCTTTACTCGAAATTTGATCAATTCTTTTGGCAATCTATATTCAACCTTAAAGTTTAATAGCTCTGGTTGGGCAACAGTCTAAACATGCCCTACATTGAATGCATTTATTTTCATCTAAACCAATAGCGTAATCTTTTTCGAAAAAGATAGCATCAACTGGACACAGTGTTATGCAATGGCCACACTCCACGCATTTATCCTTGAGTATTTCGATGATCTTTCCTACTTCTACATCAACACCGGAATCTCTGAATGCTTTTACGATCTCTTCTGTTTTTTCATCAGGTACTTCTAATAACACTTTTCCGCCTTTTTCATCAACTTGAGCACTCAGAATGTTTATTCTCGCTTTCTTTTCTAAGATCACAGTAGATATAATAGGATCAGTTACCTTTTCTGTATTAATTCTTAAAGCAACCTTCATCTTTTAATCACTCCTTACCCAATAAGCTGCTAATTTTTTCGCTTGTAACTATACCAAGGATTTTATTGTCTCTATCTACAACAGGTAGAGCGGAAATATCATGCTCCTCAAGCTTTTTAGCACAGATATTGACTGAATCTTCTGGCTTTGTTGTAATTACATTTTTAGTCATGATATCAGAAAGTTTTGTTTTACCAGTCGCTACTGCTTTGGTGATATCAAAGGATGTTGATATTCCTAGCAATCTATAATCCTCATCCACAACAGCCACATGATTTACATTTTCATCAATTATCTTCTTAGCTACTGTATCAATATCATCGCTGAGTTTACATGTTACTGCTACATCCATTATCTCCTTTGCTAGAGGAATTTCACTTGCAACCTTCAAAGGTTTGAATACTCTATCTCTAGATAGTCTTTCTACTGGAGCAGTTAAGAAGAAAGTTCCTTTCTCTATCCATTTCTTTAGAATGTTGGATATTTCAACAGATTCTTTAATGCTAGAGAGTGGTGTTACTGGTATTTCTTTATCATCCAATAATACTTTCCCAGATTTTAACTCAGCATAATTAGTTTCCTTTAACACGGGCCTACTTCTTCTGCCAACTGCATAATCTAGTACATTGGATTTTATTTCTTCATCGCTTATCCCAGTCTTTTTAGCTAAACCTTCGTTCAATATAGGTATTGGAATACCCAAACCAACGTAAATCGAAGTTCCGTATCCTGTGAAACTAGCTCCTTTGAGAAACTCAGGTTTCATTTGTTTAAGGTCGCCATGAACCATGATCGTGCCTAGTTTATTCTTTGGATCGTGTTGCGTTCCTTCATTTGTAATGTATCCAATTCCTCCGCCCAGAAATATCCTATTCCCTATACCTATAGTCTCATAGTCTGGATCGTTAGATAGGGGACTTAGAGATCCTGCGCCAGAATATGTAGCATTTCCGTAATTCGGCAACAATTTTCCCATATAAGTATAGATTATTTCATCACTGCTGTTCGTTGCTGTAGCATACCTCTGATAGGCATTTCTCGGATTACATAATATTGCCTGATTTAAATCATCCAATGTTAATATCGTTTTAAGGAATTTTCTTGGATAACAATCAGTTCCATAAGCTGTCGCTTCAAGTTCTATCTCTTTACCTGAAATTAGCTCTTCGATAACATGACCGCCGCCATACTCAAACCTCCTCTCTGGATGCATCTTCGTCACGCCTAAATAGCAATCAACTGCAGCATTGCCATGATAGGCCTCTATGCCATTCAAAGTCAGTTTTTCCATTTTTATTGGCGGATCAGAGTGGCCAAAGTTGAAAAAGGCTCCTGAACTACACATTGCTCCAAAAGTACCTGTAGTAACGACATCTATCTCTTTTGCAGCAACCTTAGATCCTTTTTCTTTGACAATATCTACCATCTCTTCAGCGGTCACAACAACTGCGTCGCCTTTTTTTATTTTATCGTTAATCTCTTCGATAGTTCTAATATTTTCCATAGCCCATCAACACTTTTTATTTTATTTGAAAACAATGCATCATCATTCTATTAATATTTTTATGACCTAAATATTCCTATAGGAATATTATGGAAATAGCCAAAAATGGGATTCGAACTGGAAATTAACGCTTTCTGCTGATAAGAATCAAGGTTGAATAAAATTGATTCCATCAAATATGAATTTAAACCCTAGAAAAATAAGGAATACTGCACATGAGAGTATGATTAATCTGTATGTTCTATCATTGAGCCATGTTCTTCCTCTTGCAATGGTCGAAGAAATTGCTGTGTACCAAGAAAGATCAGACATCCAGTGAGAAACCGTAAAGACCAGTATGCCAACAATCCCAGCGATTTCTAATCCTCTGAATACAAAATTATTTCCCACAGTTGCCCACCATATGAAAAAATAAGGATTCATAAAACTCAGCGTCAATCCACTTAAAGTCGGGCCGTGCTTCATTAAAGCTGCTTTGCTCAACTCAGTGCTTCTTCTAAAAGATGCTATCTTGGAGAATTTGAATAGATCCACGCTCATCCATAAAAGGAATAATCCGCCAGCTATCCCGATTATAATCCTTGCATAATACGAACCTATGATGTGGCTTAGCCCCAAAGAAAGGGCAAGAATCATTGGCATCTCGATAAGCATATGTCCAAGTACGACTAACGGACCCGATAAATACCCGCGTTGTACTGAGTGAGCTATTGTAGCAATAAAGACAGGGCCAGGGATAATCGCTCCAGAAAAGCCAACTATAAAGGATTCTATAGCTAGAATTGTAAGTTCTCCTAAAGGCATATCTCTAATAATTTTCAAACTATTTTATATTTATTTAGTTTTCAACTCAGTCAGATAAGGTCTGAGATTAATTTCTTATTTTAATTATAGAGTGGATATATAATTGGATAAATTTAATTATCTAACAAAAAATAAGAAACTATTAACTTTGAATTGCGGTAGCTCTTCGATAAAGTATTCCTTATGGGTTATACCAGAATACAAGATGTTTTGTAACGGAATCATAGATAGAATAAATTCTGACAATTCAAAAATTGTTTTTAATACTAATCATGGCATCAATTTTGAGCATAATGTAAGAATAGAGTCATATATGCATGCGATCAACTTAGTATTGAATGTATTAATTGATCCAAAAAATAGGGTACTAAAATCTCTTTCAGAAGTTGATGCGGTAGTTCATCGTGTGGTCCACGGCGGTTTAAAATTTAGAAATTCTACTATCATAAATAATGTAGTATTAAAAGAGATTGAGAATCTGATAAACATTGCACCACTTCATAATCCACATAATCTTTTGGGTATAAAATCTGTAATGAAAGCCATACCTAGCATACCACAAATAGCTGTATTCGATACAGCTTTCTTTTCAAATATGCCGCCCCATACTCACATCTATGGAGTGCCTTACGAGTGGTTCGATAAATATGGAATACGGAAATATGGATTTCATGGCAGCTCTCATTTATACGTTTCAAGAAGAGCTTCAGTAATGTTAGGTAAAGAACCTTCAAAAACAAGCATCATAGTATTGCACATAGGAAATGGAGTTAGTATAACGGCCATTAAAAATGGGATTGCTTATGATCAAAGTATGGGATTCACTCCTTTGGAGGGGGCTATTATGGGTACTCGATGTGGGGACATCGATCCTTCCATTCCATTATATGTGATGGAAAAAGAGGGATTGACTGCAAGAGATATGTTTTTAATTCTAAATAAAAAAAGTGGAATTCTGGGAATAACTGGAAGATATTCGGATAGGCGGGATCTTGTTGAGGCTGTACAAACTGGCGATGAAAAAGCTAGATTGGCCCTTGATCTAGAATGTTATAGATTAAAAAAGTATATCGGAGCATATTTTGCAGCTTTAGGAACATTAGATGCAATTGTATTTACAGCTGGAGTAGGCGAGCATTCATCTATTCATAGAGAAAAAGTCTGTAGAAATTTAAGAGAACTGGGAATTGAGCTTGATAAACAGAAAAACGAGCAGGCAATAGGTGAAATAGAACAAGATATCAGTTCACAAGATTCACGGATTAGAATATTTGTGATACCTACTCGTGAAGAATTAGTTTTAATTGAAGATGCTTTTGCTATACTCAAAGGAAATTACACAGATCCAGATTCATTCAAATATACTTTCCAAGAAAGGAATTTCAGCGCATCCATTCAAAATTAGATTTAATAATTTTGAAAGAAAATACATTTATGATGATGATTAATGATTCCGATAACTGAAATAAGAAAAATCGAAAAAGAAGTAGAGGAATTAATGGAAAAACTTGATAAAACAACTGATAGCGAAGTTACTGATGAACTATTAAAGAAATTGGCAGAATTACAACAGAAGAATCCAGCTGAACGAGAAAAATATGAGGAAATGAAAAAAGCTGTAATACGTGCAAAAGCCAGTTTTGCAGGTCGGATGCTAAAGAAAAAATAGAAAATAACTCATGCAATTGCCTTTCTTCGTTCCGTATATTCATACATTACAGACATAACTTCACAAGCTTGTTCAGCATAATAATAAAGCGGAATCCTGACTTCAGGATTAGTCTCTAAAGCTTTCCTTAATTTTTCTACTAACTGGTATTCCCCAGTAGCAAATGAAACTATAGGTTTGTCAGGATATTTCTTTGCAGTTTCAATTATGAAGTCAATATCCTTTAACTCGTCTACACCTTTATTTTGCATGATTCCTAGAATCACACCATCAATTTCGGGATCCGCTATTATAGCCTTCAGCCCTTCATCAAAGCTCTTCACATTGCCAATTGCAGATACTGCAGGCCATATGTCAAAAGGATTTCCCACTTTAATCAATGGCGGTGTAATTTCTTCAAGTTTTTTTAGAGTCTCTCCAGAGAATGGTTTGATACTTAAACCTGAACTTTCAATAGTATCGGCCATTACTACACCGAGTCCTCCCGAAGGTGTAATAACGCCCATACGGTTGCCTTTTGGAGGCGGTTGATAAATAAATGCTTTAGCATAATTCACTAAATCGATATAATGCTTTACTCTTATTACACCTGCTTGTCTAAGGGCTGATTCGATAATCGCATCATCAGCTGCTAAGGATGCTGTGTGTGAAGCTGCTGCTCTTGCTCCAGCTTTTGTTCTGCCAGATTTTAAGACTAAGACAGGTTTCTTCTTCGCTGCTTTTTTAGCAACTTCAATAAAACGTCTACCATTTTTTAATCCCTCGACATATATTCCTACAACTTTAGTCTTAGGATCTTCTCCAAGAAATTCTAATGCATCGGCATCATCAACATCGCATTTATTTCCAAGTCCTATAACTCTGCACAAACCGTAATGTTCTTTTGTCAGAATCCAAAGCAAAGTTATCGAGGCAAAATTTCCTGTTTGTGCAATATACGAAGCACCTCCAACCCTCATATTATCAAAATTGAGAAATGTTGTTGAGAAACTAGCTGGAGCGCTTAATATACCGGTAGTATTGGGTCCAATTACTCTCATACCCGCCTTTTTCGCTATTCTCATGATTTCACCTTCCATTTTGGCTCCATCTTCACCGGCTTCAGTAAAGCCTCCAGTTATAATAACTACATATTTTACACCCTTTTCGGCAAGATCTTTCATTATATCAACCACAAATGGAGCAGGTACCAAAATTTGACCAACATCAACAGGTTCAGGAATATCCTTTACATTTGGATAGATTTTTATGCCAAGAACCTCTCCACCCTTTGGATTGACTGGGTAGATTTTACCTTTAAAACCAATATTGAGTAGGTTTTGTACAGCGTTATATCCAAGTTTTCCTGGGGTTTTTGAGGCCCCTATAACTGCCACACTTTTTGGATTAAAGAAGGTTTCTAAACCGAGCTTTGTCATTCTCATTCTTCTCCCTGGTTCAGTATTTTGTAATAACCCCATGGTTATGTTTTAGTAATTTCACCATTAACAGTTCAGAATTGTACTATTTAATAATTTCATTTAAATTGGGCCACAAAGATTTAATTTAACAGAACTTCTAGCTAATCTATTCGATTATATAGAAATAAGCTACAAATTAATAGGTAAATCCAAGAATTGCCAATTCTACTTTCGGATATCTTTGGAAATCCAAATATTGGAATTTATGGTCTTTCAAACGAGAATTTTGCCATTGTTCCAAAAGGAATGTCGAAGAGTAAGATCAAAAGAATTAGTGATTGTCTAAAAGTGAATGTTCTAGAAACTAATCTAGTAGATTCACGATTGATCGGAATTTTTCTTGTAGCGAACACAAAAGGTATGATTCTTCCATATATAGCTCAGGAAAATGAAATCGAAGCAATCAAATCTCTATCCGATATAAATATTGGAGTTCTGCAAGATAAAAATACAGCATTAGGTAATATGATCTTAGCAAATGATAATGGTGCAATTGCAAGTTCAATTTTATCGAATAGAACAATTAGAAAAATATCAGATGTCCTCGATGTAGAGGTAATTAAAGGTAAAATTTCCAACCTCCCATACGTAGGATCTATGGCTCTGGCAACAAACGAGGGCGTTCTAACACATCCATACATAGCAGATAGTGAGAAAAAAATAATTAGTGAGGTTCTAAAGGTTGAAGTTACTATCGGAACAATTAATAATGGTTCACGTTTTATACGATCTGGATTAATTGCAAATAGTAAAGGAGCAGTTGTAGGTTATCCAACTGTTGGTAAAGAATTAATGATTTTAACAAGGGCTATTAAAGTATATTAATCTGATTGGCTCTAAGAAAGTTGATACTTTTGACAGAAGTAAAAAATTTCATAATAATCGGTGAAATAAAGAAGAGATTTATAAAAATCCCTTTCGAAAAGGAGATTGTAGATATTAGTAAGGAAAATGCTTTAGAAAAGATATTCTCAGATCTTGGAAGTAAACACAAGGCAAAAAGATTTGAAATTAAGATCATCGACGTTAAAGAGAAAAAACGATAATAATTGATTGTAAAAACGATTTTGAAGGTGCGAATGATTAATGAGTAATGTTGCAGATGATGAAGAATATATAAGGGGAACAATAGTTGAGTTGAGAGTCTTGGAAGGTTCTGTGAACCTAATTCAATCTCGTTTGAACATTATTGATAATGCAATAGATGAAATATCTATAGCTAACACTTCTCTTGAAGGAATTAAAAATTCATCGAAGGGTTCCGAAATCCTTGTTCCTGCTGGAGCAAGTTCTTTTGTTCGTGCTACACTGTCAGATGTAAAGAAAGTGATAATGGGAGTAGGCGCAGGAGTTAGCATTGAGAAAACAATTGAGAATTCTATAACTGATTTGAAAAATAGACAAGACGAGCTTGGAAAAATTAAATCTTCTCTTCAAACTCAATTAGGCCAAGCGCTAAAAGATTTAGATTCTAAAAGAAACGAAGTCTCAGAAGTAATAAGAAAGAGAGAAAGTGGTGCATGAAATAACTAATTCCATCTCTTGCATGTAATTGGTTATTTTCTCTACCTACCATATTTTTACAAAAGGTGCTTTTTTTTGTTCGATAAAATCAATGCAGGACTATCTAAACTAGTCGATAAAATATCAAAAACAGAAATAAAGGAAAAGAAATTAGACAATTTTTTAGATGAATTTGAGTTAATTCTAATTCAAAATGATGTAGCTGTACCAGTCGTAGATTCTCTAAGTTTGGAATTAAAGAAAAAAATCAAAACCGAGCAAGTACGAAGATTTGGTGATGTTAAGGAACCTGTAAAAAAGGCTCTTAGAAACGTTTTACTTGATAAGCTGAAAGTTAGTAAAAAAGTAGATTTTTTTGAAATATTAGAGAATAAAAAGAAACAAAAAGAACCTTTAGTAATAGTTTTTGTTGGAATAAACGGCACCGGCAAATGTTTAGCCGGTGATTCCTTAATACCCATTTCTAAAAATGAATCTAGACCTATTGAAGAAATATATAATGAAATAGCACGAACCGGAACACAAATCGATGATATAGAAGGAACAATTGTCACAAATAAGAAATCAAATATCAGAATGCCTTATGTAGATTTTCAAAAATTAAGAATTGAAGAAACAATTCCTTCATTTTATTGGAAGCTGAAGAATAATGGACCATTATTGAGTATCTATTTAAAAAATGGTAGTAATATTCAAGTCACACCTGAACATCCGTTCTTCACAAAAATTAACGGAAGAATATCAAAAATAAATGCCATTGACCTAACTGAAAATTCCCATATTTTAATCACCGAAAAACGATCTAATCCAGCTAATTTTCATAGAAAATTAAATTGGACAGGTGTAGAAAGAATTGATCAGGTAGATGGCATCAAATATGTATATGATTTCACAATACCATCCTATCATAATTTTATTGCAAATGATATTATAGTGCACAATACTACAAGTATAGCTAAGTTAGCAAATATCTTATCTAAAAAAGGTTATTCTTCAGTAATAGCTTGTTGCGATACTTATAGGCCTGGTTCAATAGAACAATTAGAAGAACACGCAAGAAATGTTGGAGTCAGAACTATAAAGCACGGGTATGGATCCGATGCGGCAGCAGTAGCATTTGATGCAATAAAATATGCGAAATCCAAAGGTTTGAATGCAGTATTGATTGATACCGCTGGAAGAATGCAAACAAACAAGAATCTAATAGATGAGATGAAAAAGATTGTAAAGATATCAAATCCAGATCTTACAATCTTAGTTGTAGACGCACTTACCGGAAATGATGCAACGGAGCAAGGCAAGGTTTTTAATGAAGCTATAAAACTAGATGGAATAATACTCGCAAAATTAGATGCCGATGCAAAAGGTGGTAGTGCAATATCCTTATCACATATAACAGAAAAACCAATAATATTTGTAGGAACTGGTCAGAAATATGATGATTTGATGGAATTTAATCCTGAATTTATAGTCGATAATATTATTCCCAAATAGAAAGAGACAAAGGAATGATTGGTTATGAATAAAAAGATCTCAAAGCGCACTTCTCCAAAAAAAGAAGTCAAGCGCACACGTGTTAAAAGAGAAGCCAAACCTAAAGTAAGTATAATCAAAGGCATTATCCTAAACTATAGACTTGGTCCATTCACCCAACACAACAAAGAGCTTCTGACCAAAGTATTGAATATTCGGAACGAAAGTAAAGCTAGTGAGTACATTGGCCGTAAGGTTGTTTGGCTATCAATTGGCGGTAAGAAAATAGTCGGCAAAGTTGTTGGGATTCATGGAAAGAATGGAGTTATGAGGGTTAGATTTAGAGCAGGATTACCTGGACAAGCAATTGGTACTAATGTAGATATTATCTAATGCTTAGCAAGATTATCAGATTTGGGATTATTTCTTTTAGATTAGTCTAGAATCCAAATCTTTGAGGTCTAATCTTTGAAAATCGGGGTAGGCTCTAAGAATCCAAATAAAGTAAAATCTGTAGAGAGTGTAATGAAAAAGATCTATTCTCAAGAGCACTTAGAAGTTGTTGGATTGGATATCAATTCAAAAATATCATCGCAACCATTTAATGGAGAAACAATTAAAGGGGCCATCAATAGAGCTGAAGAAGTTATGAATAAAATAGATGCTGACTTGGCAATAGGTATAGAAGCAGGACTTTTCAGATTTCCCTTCTTGTCTACTAATTATCTGGACATTCATTGGTGTGCGATTCAAGACAAAATGAAAAAGATTACTATAGGATCCAGCTGTGGATTTGAATTGCCTAAAGAAGTCATTCATAAAGTATTGCAGGATAAAGAAATCGGCGAAGCTATGGATGAGTTTGTAGGAATAGAGAATATTGGAAAAAAGATGGGTGCAATAGGCATACTTTCTAAAGGAATGATCGATAGATCTGATTTAGCTCAACAGGCTGTTTTAGCAGCGATGATACCAAGAATCAGTAAGGATTATTACTTCAATAAGAAAAAAAATTCAACATTTAAGTAAATTTTCAATTTAATACAAGGTATTTCTATGTATTTACCAGATTGTGGTGTAGCAAATGAATGGTATTGAAAAGCTTGTAGAATCTGCAGATGTTATCAGTCTATTTCAAAGTGTATTAGTCCCAGTACTAATGATCAGCGGAATCGGGCTCTTTATCCTCCTAATTCAAACCAGATACGGGAGGATTGTTGATCGAATAAGATCTATAAATTATGAAAGACTTGAATTGATAAAAAGTTCAATAATGGGAAATATCTCTAAAACTGAAAAGACTTGGAACAATTATCGATTACAAGCTCTCCAAGAGCAAATGTCTATTCTTGTGAAACGTGGAAAATTATTAAAATATGCATTGCAGTTCATGTTCATATCTATTTTCACATCAATATTTTCTTCACTACTCTTATTCATAGAACAGATTACAAAGATATCTATGTCATCATTAATTCTAATTCTATTCTCAATCGGAATGATTATGTTATTGACGGCTTGTATAAATGTAATAAGAGAAGTCACTAGCTCTTACAAGGCAGTAATTTTTGATATCGATACACACGTACCAGAAAAATATCGTATAAAGACTGAGCTAGGAGTCCTTGGGCACTTGGAAAAAGATGATTCAAAATAAAACTCTTAAAGAGTATTTTCAACATTTTTAATTTATTACCATTCCAGGAGTTTTTAGCATGAAGGAATATGATCTAATAACAATCGGTACCGGTTCTTCTATGGGAATTGTAGATGGAATGATGCAAAGAAATCCCAACATCAAGATTGCAGTTATAGATAAAGATGAACCTGGTGGAATCTGTTTAACAAGAGGTTGTATACCCTCAAAGATTCTATTATACCCAGCAGAGGTAATTAGAACGATCGATAGAGCGGATAGATTTGGTATTGATGTTGATATCAAGAAAATAGATTTTAAAAAAGTTATGGATAGAATGAGGACTCTTATCCAAAAGGAAATTAATATGATTAGAAATGGACTTTCCAGCTCCAAAAATATTGATTATTATCATACAAAAGCTGAATTTGTAGCTCCTTATACATTGAAAGTAGATAATGAAGAGATTAAATCAAATATGATATTGCTTTGTACCGGTTCTAAACCTTTGATACCAAAAATAAAGGATCTTGATAAGGTGGAATATCTTACGAGCGACACAATTCTCAAGTTAGAACAATTACCCAAAAGTATCGCTATCGTTGGAGGTGGCTACATCGCTGCTGAGTACGGTCACTTCCTTTCTTCAATGGGATCAAAGGTGACTATAATAGGAAGAAATTCCAACCTGCTACCACAAGAGGAGCCAGAGATATCAGAATTAGCAAAAAGAGAATTAGAGAAATTCATGAAGATAATAACTAATTGTGAAGTTCAAGAGATCACGAAAACAACAGCTGGAAAGAAAAAAATCTTTGCAATTTACAGAAGCAGCGGAGATAAGAAATCAATTACTGCGGATGAGGTTCTAATAGCTACTGGAAGAGGTCCAAATACAGACATCCTAAACCCAGAAGCAGGAGGGATAAAAACAGATGAGAAGGGATGGATTAATGTAAATGAAAGGTTGGAGACATCTCAATCAAATGTTTGGGCGTTAGGTGATACCAATGGGAAGTATCTATTCAAACACGTTGCAAACTCTGAATCAATGGTAGTTTTCTACAATGCAGTGATGAATATGCAAATGAAAATGGATTACCATGCTGTCCCTCATGCCGTATTCACTGAACCTGAGATAGCTAGTGTGGGGCTAAGGGAAAACGAGGCAATAGCAAAGCATGGTATGCAGAATATTCTAATCGGGGTACAGAGATATCAAGATACTGCAAAAGGAGAAGCAATGGATGTCAAAGATTACTTTGTCAAAGTAATTGTAGAAAAGGCAAACATGAGAATATTGGGTGCACACATAATTGGGCCTCAAGCTTCTGTTTTAATTCAAGAGATAATTAATTTGATGTATACTTCTGATCAAAGTGCAAGGCCAATAATTGATGGAATGCACATACATCCTGCTTTAAATGAAGTTGTAGAGAGAGCGTTCCGATCGCTGATGCCACCAGATCAATACAAACATGTATTAGAACATCATTTTAAGTTAAGACCCATTTCTGAAGAAGTTAAAACGAAAACCTGTAAGCAATGCGGAAAGGAAATTTCACAAGAGGCCACATATTGTGATAAATGTGGTAGTAAGCAGGATTAGAAAAAATTGGAATTTCTTAACATATACTTTTTTTAATTCATTATCAATTTTTTAAACTAATTTTTTTTGGTAAAAAGCCTATAGTATTAGTTCTTACAAAGTTTACTATTCTAATTAAAAGCATAGTTGATATTAATGGAATTTTGGATAAGTGGCTTGAATGTAATCAATAGATGCATATACGAAGTAATAATATCCACATATGGATTGAATAAAAGACCTAACGCTGCACCTTCGGGCTTAAAATTTTCAGATCCAGACAAATTTCAACTTGAAATATATAAAGGTTCAAAAACTCTTCAAAATCTAATAGAGCAAAAATGTGGAGTGGCCAACATTACGTACGATGCTGAGGTCTTCTATTATACTGCACTAAAAGAAGAAAATCCTGAAAGAGTGCTATCTAAAATTACATTTCAAAAGTCACATAAAGTTCAAGCACCTCTTATTAAAGAAGCCAATTTCAACTTGGAGTTTCTAGTTGAGGTAATAGAGGAAATCAAAACAAAAACCATTTTCAAGTGTAGAATAATTCACATTAAAAAAAACGATGTGAAACAAATTCCCTACACAAGAGCATTATTTGCAACTTTAGAGTCGATAATACATGCTACAAGAATCAAAGTATTTGTCGCTGAGGGAAAGTATGAAAAAGCAGATGAATTACTAGAATTGATTAATCATTACAAAAAACTCATAAAAAGAGTATCACCCAATTCTATTTATTCAAAAATAATGCAAGACTTGATAAATCAATGCGAGAAATGGAGGAAAAACAGTGCGGGTATCAGTTAAAACACCTTCAAGACTTCATTTCTCATTAATAGATATGAATGGTTCACTCAACAGAATAAATGGTAGCATAGGTTTAGCACTTAATTTTCCTAGTTATGAACTTGAGGTTACTCCAAGTAAGGAATTAGAAGTGTATGGAGAACAGACCAAATTATTCGAAAAAGCAGCCATAATTTTCTATAACCATTTCAATTTGAAGGAAAAAGCAACTATAAAAATTCTGAAAACAATACCTAGACATGTTGGGTTGGGTTCTACCACACAAGCTCATCTAGGGATAGGAACTGCTTTATCAAAATTACATAGCATTAAATTGAGCGCAAGGAAAATAGCCGAAATAATGGGCCGAGGGGGGACATCTGGGATTGGTACAGCTGTATTTCAAACTGGTGGATTTATTTTAGATGGAGGTCACAGTCTCAAGATAATAAAAAGAGAGAATATTTTTGCACCTTCAAGTGTTTCGAAGTTACCTCCGCCTCCGGTTCTTTTGCGATATATATTTCCAACAAATTGGAAATTCGTAGTAGCAATACCAAATATTCAAGAAGGCTTGCATGGGCGAAAGGAAGTAAGAATATTTGAAGAAAGGTGTCCTGTTTCTCCTAAAGAAGTAGGAGAAATGTGTAGATTAATTTTAATGAAGATACTTCCAGCAATTTTAGAAGAAGATATTGAAGAATTCGGCTCTGGCATTTCAGCTCTCGAAGGATTAGGTTTTGCAAAATCAACAAGTGATTTAATGCATTCAGCTACAAAAGCATGCATAAAATTAATGAAAAAAAATGGAGCTTATGGAGTGGGTCAAAGTTCTTTTGGGCCTACAACTTATGGAATCGTAGAAGGAGCTGTAGAAGCAAGAAAACTTTCTGCTATGATTAGAAGCTATCTTGAAGATGAATTTAATGGAGGAGAGATTATTTATTCAGAGGCGAATAATAAAGGGCATGAATTAGAGATAGATGAATAAAATTGAATCCCCTATCCAAAAAGAAATTGCTAATCATTACAGGGACTTTAGCCTACGAAGTAGTAAAAGAATATATGTCCAAGTGCAATGTACAATCAAAAATAATAACATTACCAATACAAGTAGCTGCACTCATGAATACAAAATTCATAGCCAAATCTCTAAAATCCAAGAATCTGAAAAATATTGATTTTATAATCATTCCCGGATTAGTATTTGGAGATTCAAATATAATTGCAGCCGAGATAGAAATACCTGTATATAAAGGACCCAAATATGCAGCTGATTTACCGTTTGTCTTGAATAATTTAGGTGAGGATGAATTATCCACTACAATTCCAGCTTGCGAATTGATGACTAAGAAATTAAAGAAGCTAATCCTAGGTGAACTTGTTAAATTTAAGGAGCAGGAAAAAAAGAAGATCAAAATAGGTATTGGATTTCCAATAGGAAATAAATCAAACAAGATTTGGATATATAGAGAGTTTAGACCTCTTATTCTTGCCGAAATAATCAATGCACCATTATTAACAGATTCAAAGATTTCAGAAACGGCAAAATATTTTGTTCAATCCGGAGCAGATATCATTGATATCGGTATGTTATCAGAAGATAGCAATCCAAATCAAGTTAAAAGGATATCAAAGATTGTAAGAAGAGCAGTAAACACTCCTATCAGCATCGATACGAGTGACGTAGACGAAATAGAAACAGCAGTTAATGAAGGAATAGATCTAATCTTAAGTATTAATGCACAAAATATGAAAGATTTATCGAAATTTGCGCTCAACATTCCAGTTGTTGTTACTCCAGTTAATGAAGGTGGGGCTTACTCAGAGAAAGTCTCTGAAAGAGTGGAACAACTAAAACAGAACTTAAATGATGCTAAGAAAGTTGGATATAAGAAAATTATAGCAGATCCTATTCTTAAATCACCCTTCAATCCAAGTCTAATGGATTCGATAATAGGATATTATGAATTTGTTGAAAGGGTACCAAAAATTCCCATTCTTTTCGGTTTAAGTAATATTACAGAGTTAATAGATTGTGATTCTCTGGGTGCGAATCTTTTACTTGTATCATTAGCTACAGAGTTAAAAGCTAGTATTGTGCTTGTTACAGAAGCAAGTGATAAAACTCGTGGATGTGTTAAAGAGGTCTCCACGGCAATAGATATGGCAATTCTATCTAAAATCAGAAAAAGCCCGCCTAAAGATTTAGGATTGGATCTACTCAGATTAAAAGAAAAAAGAAGGAATGAGGAACTCTACGACGATAAGTTTGAGTTAGATGTAGAAAAATTTGATGGATTCAAACATAGCTTAGTTAATGTTCATGATCCCAAAGGCAGTTTTAAAATAATGATAGATAGAAAGAATGAAAAGATTGTAACCATCCATCTTAGCCCAAAAGATTTCAAACCAGACATTATTCTAAAAGCAAAAGATCCCTTCAATTTGTATCAAGAGATATTGAAAAGAGATTTGATCTCGAAAGTAGAACATTCATTTTATTTAGGAATTGAATTATCAAAGGCAAGAGAAGCTTTGGTGACAGGAAAAAGTTATGTTCAAGACAATCCACTTTTTAAAGAATCCTAATCAGGGTTCTGTTACCTCTACGGTTGATTCGCCTTAGCGCGCGCGCTATCGGTGCTAATATGAAACTCCAAAGGCAAACCGCCTACAAGTATAAAGGGAAAAATCACTACAAGCATGTTGTCATAATCCCAGAAGACGATGTAAAGAAATTGAAATGGAAAGATGGCGAAGAATTGGAAGATGAAGTTAATGGAAGCAACTTGACACTAAAGCCCAAAACCAAGACTTAGGTGTTATTGTTTCAACAACATTGTCCCGATCTATACTGTCGAATGAGGGTATATTTAGAATATAATCCCTCTCTTTACTATCGGCACTAAACATTAAAGTTAAGGTGTATGGTTCAGGCTGGAATTTTATATCGTATTCAGTATCCTCAGTAATTAGATGCCCGCAATTTTCTCCCTCGATGAAAAGAATTAGGTTGGCATACCGCCTTACACCGCCCCTTTTCTTCAAATCCATTTCAAAGATTCGCCATTGTTTACGGATTGCATGAATGAATGCTTTCTTGTTGCCTTCGAAGTTTTTTATCTTTTCTTGACTTATTGGTCCGAACATTCTCCAACTAGCTGATTCAAAATCATCCATGCGTTCTTCTTCTTTAATCTTGACAGATACTATACAATCTTCAACATCTTTCCGACCTTTGTTTCTGACTATGAAGAAAAGGACTTTATTGTTCCATTTAGGGTATTTCGCTGACTTATTCTTTACGAATGTTTTAATTGCAGGTTTGAGTTTAATTTGTGGTCTATTATAGTAACCCATTATAAAATCTCTTTTAATATATCCATAGATAGCTAAGAAAGCAAGAATATATGGCGCAAAAGATTTGATAATAGATATCCAATCAAGACTAAAGTCCATAATACGATATTTGTTGCAAAGCGAATAAAAATCATATCAAATTCGGTTAGTTAGTTTTTTAAGCCGATCATTTGAAACAATATGTTTTACTCAATTAAAACTATGAAGTGA